>Ga0209591_10000610_pt1 | contig 45838 bp, 36 predicted proteins | sample MAT01_FD_187207 | JGI IMG/M metagenome (GOLD analysis project Ga0209591, IMG submission 187207) | Freshwater microbial communities from Lake Fryxell liftoff mats and glacier meltwater in Antarctica - MAT-01 (SPAdes) (version 2) | ecosystem: Environmental > Aquatic > Freshwater > Ice > Liftoff...
CCCACCCCCCCACCCCCGCCACCCCCACCACCCGGCCCGGGCGCGGCAAACTGCGAAGCGATCCGTGCCCAATCCGTCGCGCTCGCGGCCACCAGATCTTTGGACGTGCTCACAACCGGCGTGCCGGGCTTGCCGTTGCCGTTGCCGTTTGACTTTCCGAATGGGAGCTTCTTCATCGCCATTGCTGAGGTCTATCCGGTGGGTTACCAAACGGGCGCTCGTGCGGAGCATAGGGCCAGGGCCGCGAGCGGCCGCGGATCGTGCACACGTGGATCACTCGTACATGGTGCCGCTCTTGCGATTGCCCTTCTTGTTCTTCGGCTCGGGTTCAACGATCTCGAACTCTTCCTTCTGCCTGACAATGCGATCTTCCATCCTCGTCTCGGTCTGGGCACGCGCCGGGTCGATGACATCGATCCGCTCATGCTGCGAGGGCGGAAGTTCCTGCGCAAGCCGTGAATCCGAGAGCGGCTTGGTGGTCAGCAGTCGGAGATCGGCAAACGAGGGATCGCGCATGATCTTGGGCGTGATGAAGACATAGAGCGTGATGTTGCGGTTACTCTTCCGGGTATCCTTGAACAGGTTGCCCACCAGCGGAATATCCTGCAGCAGCGGGATGCCCGAGACCGTATTGTTGGTCTGCTCAAACGTCAGCCCGCCCACGACAATCGTCGTATCGCTCGGCACGGTCACCGAGTCGGCCTTCACGCGGTTCTCTTGCTTGGGCGGCGGCACGCCCGCAACAGTTGATTCGCCCGTGAAGCTCGAAAGCTCAATCTCATATTCAAGTTTCATATACCCACCCTCAGAGATCTGCGGCTTCACCGTGAGTCTCGGACCCGCCGGCTCGAACCCGCCGAAGCTCTGCGTGGTGTTGTTCGATGTCGTGCCCGAACCGAGCGTTGTCGTCAGTGTCGGCTGTTGATCGAGACTCTCGACGGTTGCTTCCTCGTTGTCATCCACAAGCACCTGCGGTGAGGCGACAATCCGCGAATCGGTGTTGCGCTGGATGGCGTTGATGATGAACGGCACATCCTTGCTGCGGATGAGCGCGGTCGTCAGGCCCGAAAGATTTGTCGAGGCGTTCTTGCGATCAAGCAGCGTGCCCGTACTGCCCGTGGTTCCGCTGGCCGCCGTACCGATCGTGCCGAGACCGAAGTTTGTGTTCAACGCAAACTGCCCGATGATCTGCTGAACTTCCGCCGACAATCTGAAATCATCGCTCGTGCTGATCGCCACAATCTTCGCCTCAATAAACACCTGAGGGCGGCGAAGGTCGAGCTTGTTGATCAGCGCCTTGAGCTGCGGCTGAAGTCGCTTGGGTGCCTTCACAACCACCTGGTTGGTCGGCTCATCGGCCAGAACATGCACATCTTCACTGTTGATCTCGGTAACCTCGCCCGCAACCGCCGCGGCGGCCGCGGCCCTGGGGTCTGCATCGCCACTAACCTGCCGCTCGCGGTCGCGTGTGCGGCTGGTCGCCGTATCACGCCGCGACCCCTGGCCAAGCCTCGGGCTGAGCAGCGACCCGCTGTTGCCGCTGGCCGTCGAGTTGTTGAGCAGATCGGTCACGGTCGTGGCCAGATCGGTCGCCTTCGAGTGCTTCAGCTTGATGAACTCGTACGTGATCGTGTCGTCAAACTCACTGAGCGGACCAAGATCCTTGATGAGTTTTTCCACGCGGGCGTGCTGCTGGGTTGTGCCGCGATAGATAAACCCGCCCGCATCCGGATAGACCACAAACCCCGCGCCTGTCACATCAGACTGCCCTTGCTGCTGGAAGCCGGGCACATTGGGTTGACCACCAACGCGCCCGCGGCTTGTCAAACCCGTGGCCCCTGTGTTACCGCCACCCGATTCGCCACCTTCAAAGTATCGCACATCGCCCAACTGCTGTTGGCGTGCCGCATCGACCACCGTCTCGGCCGCGCGGCTGCCGATGTTGTACCAGCGCGCATCAAGCTGATTGGGAACATCCACAAGCTGCAACAACCGGACCAGCAGAATCGACTCATCAGCGCGCCCGCGAAACAGCAGCGCGTTGGTCGAAGCATCGAGCGAGAGCCGCTCGGGAATGTTGGACATCGAGCCTGAAGCACCCTGCGCTATGCCCGCCGGGTTTGCGCCACCCTGAATCCCGACTGGTCTGGAAAGTATGCCCGACCCCAAAAGCTCAATCACGCGATCTCGCGCCGACGCCGCGGCCACATTGACCACGGGGAACCGCTGAATCGTCACCTTGGCCTGCTCTTCAACCAGCACCTTGACGGCCGACTCGACCATCGCAATGTTGTTGGGTGTGTCGGTGATGATGATCACGCCGAGATCATCAAGAAACTGCGGCTGGCTCGCACTCCCCCCCCCACCCGCGCCACGATTGGCGTTGAGCAGCGTGTTGATCACGCCCTGAATGGCCATCGGCTTGAGGCCCGGCGTGGGGATGACCCGCGTCGAGTTGTTCGGATCGCGACCGAATGAGACGTTGATCTGGTTCGATGGTGAGATGATGTAGATGCCGCGCGTGTCGCGCGTCATCGTGTACCCCTTGGCCTCAAGCAGCGAAGTGAGGAAGGGAAGCACCTGCTCGGTCGTGACCGTGATGGGCGTCATCAAGACGACCTTCTGTCCGATCAGCCCGGAGTCGGTCGCGATGATCTGAAGGTTCATCGCCTGCTGAACAAACTGAACAATCACCGCAAGCTCGGTCGCATCGGTGAAGTTAAAGACAAAGTTCTTGCCATCATCCGAGAACGCCGTCTCGACCGGCGGCACCACCGAAGCCTCTCCGCCCCCTGCCCCGCCCGGCTGGGCCATCCCGGTCATGTTGACGTTTGAAGGGGCCATCGGGTTGGCCTTCGGTGCTGCACCCGCGCCCGGCTGATTGTTCGGCACGCGGGGCGAATCTTTCCCCCCACCTGTTCGCGGCGACTTGGTCGCATCACGACCGGAACCCGTGCTCTTGGTCGCCCCACCTTTGCCGTTGGTCTGATCTTTCTTGCTCGCATCCGTCGGTTCACCCTTCGCTCCGCCGTTCGATTTGCCCGACGCAGGGGCCGTGGCAGGTGCAGTCGCAGGCGGCGTTAGGGGCGGGACAACCGGCTGTACCACGGCTGGCGGTTGGGGCGTTGCCGCATGCTTGGCCGCTTCTTCCTGAATGCCACGCAGAATCCGCTGGACCTCTTCCGCATTCTGACCCGGCTGCACCGCTGGCGGCGGCGGGCTGGCTGGCTGTGCTGGCTGCACCGGCTCATCGGATTGACGCGCCGCGCTCGGATACGCGATCAACGCCGAAAACCCCACCGCCAGACCGACCGACCCCAGCAGGGCAAGCAGAACGTGACCCCTCATCGCACGGGGACCTCGGAAACTTACCGATTGAGCTTTTCGAGCGTTCAAATCACGTACTCCTCGCAGAAAAACCAAGTCTTCAGGGTAGCGCCCGTATCGCCACAAGACAGTCTCGACATACCCGGTTTCAGGTGCATCGGACGCTCTTTAGGCCCCGTCTCGCGTATCTGGTTTGGGCTCGACCGCGCGGTTGTGCCGGCTGGCCCGAGCATCTCACGCGGCCCATGCCACGGGACTTTGTGAGTTACCGTGACACAATCGCCTGGATGCACCATCCCCACGAGTTGACCTAACTTTTCTTTATCGGATGATTGGCTCTCGCGACATCGGCATCCGCTTACGACGGGTCGCCCATCGACCGTACCCTTGAACCGATGCCACCCCTGCGAGTCGTCAGCCTCCTTCCCTCCGCAACCGAGTCTCTCTTTGCGATCATGGCCGAGGCAGGCCTCCGATCCGGGCAGGTTCAACTCGTCGGACGTAGCCACGAGTGCGACTGGCCCTCCGATGGTTCGCTCGCCGATGTCGCGGTCCTTACCGCTCAGCGCACCCAGTTCAACTCATCTGCCCAGATCGATCAGGCCGTGCGGGCTCAACTCGCCACCGGCCAATCGCTCTACACCCTCGATGCCGAACAACTCGCCGCTCTCCGCCCCGATGTCATCCTGACTCAGGACCTCTGCCAAGTCTGCTCGATCGATCTCAACACCGTCCGCCAGATCGTCGCGGCCATGCCCGAGGAATCGCGGCCACAGATCGTCAGCCTCAACCCCACGACCTTCGAGGCGGTCTTCGACGACCTCCTCACCATCGGGCGTGCGATCAATATGGATCAAGCCGCCCTTGAGTGCGTCATCGCGCTCCGCACGCGGGTCTATCGGGCTGAAGAGCTTGTGACACCCTATCTCGATGGCCCGCGTGTCGCCTTTCTTGAGTGGACCGACCCACTCTTCATCGGGGGCCACTGGACACCCCAACTCATCGAACGCGCCGGCGGACAGCACCCGCTCAACCCGACCCGCGCCGTCGAAGGTTCGGGTGCCGCGGCCGGACCCATCGGCCAGACCATGCGCACCGCAGGCAAGAGCGTGCGGATTCCCGAGGAAGTCCTCGCCGCCTCGCGTCCTGAAGTCGTCATCGTCTGCCCGTGCGGGCTTCCGCTCGAAACCGCCTGCCGCGAGACCACTTTGCTGGCCCAAAGACCGTGGTGGAAACTCCTGCCCGCGGTCTCAACATCGCGCGTGGCGATCGTGGATGGAAACCAGATGTTCAACCGCCCAGGACCGCGGCTGGTCGATGCCTTCGAATGGCTGGTCGCCTACCTCAACGATCGACCAGAGATGATGCCGCGAGACTTTCCGTGGCGTGGATGGACTCAAAGCTCGCATTGAAACTTCGACACCCCGCCTCGTGGCTTCACCCTCACGGACATCCGCCGAAGAACGAATCAAGATAGTCGAATATGTCCTGTATCGACACGCCCGCATCACCATTCACGTTTGCACTCGGCAGACCCGCGAAATAAGCGATCAAAAAGTCGAACACATCCTGAACCATGGGCTGGCCATCACCATTGAAATCGGCGCGGCAGGCTGGCGGTACTATCGCTGCCATATTGATGCCAAAGGCCGTGGTCAGCGTAACTTCCTGATTCGGTGCCAGTGACACAATCCACTCAAACGCACTCGCCCCATCTCCGACGTACGGGCCTGCCGCATTGTTCAGATCCACCGTGCCCCGGTTTCCGTTCAGCAACGTGCGAACGGCCAGCCCTTGATTGACCGTGAAGCGGTTCGCACCCGGTGCCACAACTTCAGCAAAGCTCGCCGTTGACGCCTCGGAGTACCGCGCTGCAGGCGGATTGGTCGTCGAGATCATGACGCTGTCATCCGAGCTGGGGTTCGCCCCTCCACCCGCGAGATCAAGATCGAGCAGGTGATAGATGCGAAACGTTCGCGTCGTCGAGTTGATGTTTTTGATGCGCATCTCCGATGACACACGGGCCGCGCCACCGACCGGCCCGTCGATCAGCTTCACGACCAGCGCCGCATCAAACCGACCACCAGCATCCGACGTGCCCGGGCCGTTGTTCGGCCAGACAATGGTCGCCGTATCGCCCACATAGCTCTGCATCGGCGACACAAGCGCGCTGAAGAGACGGGTCTGAGGCTGCGGGTCGGCCTCCGACCGGTAGTACCAGCAATACTTATAAAGTTGGTCAGGCGCGCCCGAGTCGGTCGTGATCGCCGCATCACCATTCGGCGCATCAAAGACCACCGGACCCAGCAGATTCACGCGGGCATTCCCGGCGTTCAGGTCACCCGCCCACGCTGCTGCACCCGACTGCAACATCACCAACACCACACAACCAATCGTCATCGTGCGCATGACATCATTCCAAACTCGTTCCAAACACGCCCAAGTACGCGCATTCACCACACCAAGTGCCCGATGCAGAATCATGACCCCGATTCCTCAACCGGCACACAATCAGTCACACAATCAGCATGGCTCTTTCATCCGGCGGGCATAATCCCCGACCCATCAAAGAACTTTGCACCCGGTCATCTATTTCTTCTTCTTTTCTTTACGCTTCTGACGAAAGTCCGTCTTCGCTTTGTCGCGCTGACGACTCCGCATGGCCCGTCGATCCCCGCCCGTCTCGCGCCCGCCCTTGGGATCATCCTCTTCTCGCTTCGGACGTCCGACCGTCAACGGCTTCGCCTTGCCCACCTCGCGTGAGCGGCCATCGGTAATCACCAGATCCATCCGCCGCGCGGCCAGATCAATCGCCGCGATCGTCACGCTCACCCGATCGCCAACCGCGAACGATCGTCCGGTTGTGGCATTCACCAGCGCGCCCGAGCGCTGATCGACCGTCCACCGACCTCCGCTCCCCCATGATCCGCCGCCCCCACCACCCCCACCTCCCCCATTTCGGCCGCCAGGCCCGCCGCCAGTCCCGCCGCTAGTCCCGCCGCCCGCGCCGCGCCCGGAGGCACTCCCGCTCGGCAGGTCCGCCGTCTTGATCATGCCCTCGGCAAGATACTTGTCGAGCTGGATAAACACACCCGCGCCGGTGACACCTGTCACCACGCCGGGAAACGCCTCGCCCAGGTGATTCTCAAGCAGTTGCAGCACGAGGAACTGGCGCAGGCTGCGCTCGGCCTCTTCAGCACTCTCTTCAGTGCGCGTGCAACCACGACCGATCTCGACCAGCTCATCCTCGCTCAACACACCACGCTTAGGCCCGACATCCAGCAGCGCTAGCCCCAGACGCTTGCGCTCCTTCTCGTTTTTCGGCCGATCATGCCCATTGTCGGTCTGGCGCAGATATTCGCTGAGCGCGCGATGAACCGTCAGGTCGGGGTACCTTCGGATCGGGCTTGTGAAGTGCGCATACGCCGTGCTGGCCAGCGCAAAGTGCCCGATCAGCGCGGGCGAATATTCCGCCTTGGTCAATGTCCGCAGCACCGCAAAGTGAACCGCGCGTGCCGCGGGTGTGCCCGCCGTCGCATCGAGCAACGCCTGCAGTTCCTGGCGCGTCGGGCTCTTGGGGATCGTGAAGCCCGCCACCTTGGCCGTCTGACGAAGGGCCGTCACATCACCCGGTATCGGCTCCGGGTGAACACGGCGCAGCAGCGGCACATCCATGCCTTCAAACAGCCGCGCCAGCACCTCGTTCGCCTCTACCATGAACATCTCGATCAACGTGTGCGTGAAGGCGTTGTCTTCCGGCACCGCGTCGATCACATGACCCGCATCATCAAAGATCAGCACCGCGTCGGGCAACTCAAGATGAATCATCCCCTGCGATTTACGCCGCGCCTTGATCACCTTGGCCAGCCGATCCATCTCACGCAAAGTTCGGATCAGCTCATCGGTGTACTTCGGGTCCGTCTTCGCGTGCTTGCGGGCCTCGTGCAGGTCACCATCGATCAGCGCCTGTGCTTCCAGATACGTCAGCCGCTTCGCCGATTTGATCGCCGTTGCGCCAACGCTCTCGCGCACGATCTTTCCATGCGAGTCATAACTCATGAACGCCGACTTGCAGAACCTCACCACACCCTCGGCCAGCGAGCAGATGCCGTTGCTCAGCACTTCCGGCAGCATGGGGATCACCAGCCGAGGCAGGTACACGCTGTTTCCCCGCTCTCGTGCCTCGATATCAAGCACGCTCCCCGGATCGATAAAGCTCGCCACATCCGCGATGTGGACACCCAGATCCCACCCATCGGCGGTCTTGCGGATGCTGATCGCATCGTCGTAATCCTTCGCATCCGGCGGATCGATTGTGCAGATGAACTCCTGCGTAAGGTCCAGCCGCTCGTGCTTGTCGAAGCCCGAGCTCGCGGCCAGCGCCACATCCGCATCGAACTTCTGAGCCGCCGCGCGCGCCTGTTCCACGCACTCGCGCGAAAACTCGCCCGGCAGGTCAAACGCCGCGATCACCGCCTGGGTCTCCACATCCGGCAGCCCGGCCTCACCCAGAACCCTCACGACAACACCCTTCGAGAGTGTGTTGCCCGAGCCATACTCGCTGATCTCGACCGAGACCTTGTCGCCCACCTTGGCGTTCTTGACGGTCGGATCATCAATAACGATCGGCTGCGTGATCTCGCGCCCATCGGGATAGACCAGCCAGAGTGTCCCCTGCTTCTTCACTTCACCCGTAAAGTTCGTCCGCTTGCGGCTGACGACCTCGACGATCGATCCCGTCGTGTCGCGCTCGCCATTGCGATACCCCCTCACCACCGCCACCTTGACCGTATCCCCACTCAGCGCATCGCCGATCTGGTCGGGCGGAATGAACAGGTCACCTTCTCGATAGTTCTTGTCGGGCATCACAAACCCGAATCCACGCGGGTTCTTCTTCAGCCGACCCGTCACCATATCCGGAATGGAGGGCAGCCGAACCTTCCCACCACCCCCTACCCCATCCATCACCAATCGCCCGCTGGTTGCCAGCGCGCGCACCGCATCGGCAAACGCCCCCGCATCCTCATCGTCAATGCCAAGATCCCGCACCAGCACGTCAATGCCGACGGGCTCATAGCTGTCGTGTTTCAGGTGGGCGAAAAGTCGTGATTCGTACTTGAGTGACATTCGTGTTGCTCGGCCTCCGTGCCGGGCGGAGTTTTCATTGAGTGTAGTGGTTCGTTCCAACCTGCATCGTACGTCCCGCGGGCGGACCATCCGTGGACGCGGCACGAGGCATCGCAAACTCGCCCCCTACCTCCCCCCTCCCCCCAAACCATCCATCTCGTTCAGACCCGTGCCGCGTAGTTCCGCACCGTTTCCCTGAACTTTCGCGGCCTGAGCCCCAGATCGGCCCCCACCTTGTTCAGTTCAGCGGTACTGTCTTCCATGCCCATCAGCGCCTGCCCACGGTCAAAGGGCAACAACCGACCAATTCCCAGCGTCTTGGCCACGGTCGCCATGATGGCCGCGTGCTCACCCGGAATATGAAAGGGCACCAACCCCTTCTTGGTTCCCGGGAGCGTGTCGCGCAGAAACTCGAGCATCTCGGGCCAGCTCAGAACATCCGGCCCCACAAGGTTGTAGATCTCGCCAACCGTCTCCGGCCGACTGATCGCCTCGACGAACGAAAACGCCACATCTTCCACCGCGATCGGTTGCACCTTGGGCGCGACCCAATCCACCCGACCGGCAGGCACCGATTCGTCGAGCCGCTTGCGCGCGAAGTAAGGCAGAAAGAAAAACGGCGGAATGTCGCCCGTACACAGGTCGTGCATCAGTTGAATAAACTCGCCATCTGGCCCGTGGATCACGCCCGGTCGGAAGATCGTCCAATCCAGATCCGTCCCATCCCCAAAGCCCCGGCGCACGTACCGCTCGGCCTCCCACTTGGTCCTCTGATACTCCGCCCGCGCATCGGGCCCAACACCCAGCGCGGACATATGCACATACCGCTTGACCCGCGATCCGCGGCAAGCATCAACCACGGCGTGTGTCGCGCCGATGTGCATCCGCTGGAAGGTCTGTGCCAGATCCGCGCTCTCTCCGCGCACTTCACGGATGATGCCCACCAGATGAATGCACGCATCCGCTCGCGAGGTCAGCTTCCCAAGCGCAACCCTATCACAGGCATCGCCCACGACCACTTCCAACTTTGATAACGCCGCGCCAAACACTTCCCGCGCCTTGGCAACATCACGCACAAGAACGCGAACCGTGTGTCCACGTCCGACCAACTCGCGCACGATGTACCGACCCACAAACCCTGTGGCACCGGTGACGGCAACAGTCATTGATGATGGCATAGTCATTGGAAACAAAAGTCCTTTATCGATCACCTGAACCAGCCCGAGGATAGTCGGTTTGCCCACCGCTCGCGATTCGCCGTGTATCGCCGATGATGGAAGTCGTCTCGAACCCTTGCCCTCACAACGACTTAGCATTATCCAAACAATATCCTTGCATTTCCTATCGTTTACCGTACACTTATCAGTGGCGCAGGCCCGCTTCACTCTCGCAAGCACTTCCCGACTTCCGCACCAACGTACCATCACACGCCCATGAACAATCAGTATCAATACATCAAGGTCATCATCTTTGTCCTGTTCATCATGCTCTCAGCCATCAGCTGGGCCTATCGACAGTTCAAGGCCCATCAGGCCAAGCAGACGGTCAACACCACCATTCAGCGCCAAACTGAAGAGATGCTGCGTACCGGTCGCACCCAGGGTTCTGAGTTTGCTCCCCCTCCCGCACCAACCATGGCACCGCGATCGCTCAGCGCGGCCCCTCCCCAGCAAACAAGCATCGGTTCACCCACTGTTCACGATGATGCCCGCCGAAAGCTGCAGGAACTCGCCTCGCGGCGGCGGCGCGAACTCGAAGAAATGTCTCGCCGGGCCGCAGGTACGCCAAGCGCCAACACGCCAGCCCAGCTTTCGCGCCCGGCGATGCAGAAGACCGACAGCCGTCCCGCCCCTGCACAGCGAACATCCCGCCCGGCACCTTCTCAACGCGCGCAAGTTCCTCAACGCGCGCAACCCACACCTTCACGAGCCGATCAGGCCCAGCGCGAGTCCGACCGTGTAGCCCGCGCGGCCGAGGCTCGCCGCCGCTCCGAGCGCGATCAGGTCGATCGTGAGCAGACCCGGCTTGAGGATGAAGCTCGAAACCGCAGTGATGACTTGTCGATGGCGCCCAACTCGCTGGCCTCTATAGGTATCCTCGCAACCCAGGCCCTGCGCACGGGCGCGACATCGATCCGCAACACTGCGGTCGCAGTTCCCCAGGGCAGCCTGCAGGATTGGCGCCGCGCCATCGCGATGCTTGAAGTGCTCGGTCCGCCCACCTCGATGCGCGATCCCAACAGCCCACTACGAATCTTCTGAATCTTCGGCTCAATACTCGCCCTTTACTCCGGCCCATTACTCTGGCCTATCACCCTGGCCTATTACCCTGGCATTCGCTCGATCACCCAGTCTTCCTGGTTCGATCGAATCTGAATCCCCATCACCTTTGTCTGCTCTCTTCGCCGCTCCGCCACCCGACCAATCCGATCCATGTACCACTGGTCCGTCGTGTTGCTCACCTCGGCGGGTTTGAGCTTGGCCACAAAGATGTGCCTCACATGGCGAGTCTCAAGCCGCCCCGCTTCGGTTTCAAGTTGCTCATCACCCACCAACTCGATGGTGGACTCTACCTCCCCGCTCGCCTTCGTGCGCTTGCGGTTGCCCAACGGATGAACCGTCATCTTCAGTTGCTGAACAAACGGCCCGCCCTCCCGCAGCTCGGTCGGCATCACCACCATCGGCGGCTCAAAGACCACTTCCACACCCTCATCATGCACGATCTCTTCCGCAATCGCGACCGAACCATCCGCCAAAAGCACGAGTCGCTGTTCGCTCACGAGTTTGGGTTCATCTCCATCGCCCTTGCTTTCGCGGCGTGTCACCGTCCACTCGGGCCGTGTCGAACCACGTTCAACAATCAATCGTGCCGTCGAGTCGTCCCCGATCGTGATGTATCGCAACAGACCCGCAACATCGAGGCTGATATCCGCCGCGCGGACCGCGCTCGCGCTGACCTTGGTTTCAACAACTTCAAACCGCGAACCGACAACAAGTCCCCCCTCGGTCGAAGGATTTGCGGCGGCACACCCGCCCAGTCCAAGACCTCCCGCTCCGATCAGCAACAGCCCAATCCCCCAATGTCTCAGCGATCGGCTGATCCTGCAAGACCCGATCAACCGACATAAAGTGGTGCTCATGCGTCAATCTCCATACTTCAGCATACCCCGCGCAACATCCACCGTTCTCCTGCTCGGCCTGCTCGCCCTGCTCCCTGGGTGTATCGACCCGGGGCAGCGCGCCCAGATGGCCAGGAGTGACAGCATCCTCGCGCCTGCCCTCTCGCAACCGACCGTGAGAGATGCCGCGGCGTGGGCAACCGATCCCTTCGACCCGGACAAACGCGCCCGCGGCACAAGCATTTTGGCCAATGCGCCCTTCGGCGGTGCCGATGCCTACCTCGCGTTGTATCGGGAATATGTCAAAGACCCTTCGCCCGGTGTACGACTGAGCGCGGCCCGTGGTCTTGGCATGCACGGTTCGCCCAACGATGTGGCCCTCGTCATTCCGCTGTTGAAGGACGCTGAAAGGTCCGTCCGGCTCGAAGCCCTTAAGTCGCTTCAACGACTACACAACCCCATCGCGATCGACCCGCTGATTGAACAGACCAAGATCGACAAGGAAGCAGAACCCGATGTGCGCGCCGAGGCGGCCTCTTCGCTCGGTCAATACGCCCAGACCAAAGTTCTCGAAGCCCTCATCACCGCGCTGGCGGACGATCAGTTGGTTGTCTCAAAGAACGCCCTTGCATCGTTGCAGACCCTCACCGGCAACGAGACGCTGAGCGACGATCGCAAGGCTTGGCAGAACTGGGCCAAAGACAACAAGACACCCTTCGCCAATCGCCGTCCTTACTTTTACCCGGCCTTCAACCGCGATTCGGTGTGGACCGACTACATCCCGATTATCGGCGGGCCGCCGCCCAACGAGCAGGCCGCTCAGCCCGCGGGCATGCCCTCGATCGCCGGTGCAGATGAGCCCGAACCCAAACCTTGATCTTCAGATCCACGCTGGCCATCGAAGAAGTGTCCGATATCGGTGGCTTCCTGTAGCGTCTGACCCGACTGATACCGCCCTTGCGGTCGTCCGCGTTATTCGCCGGGCCCTTGATCCGAAGGGTTGAGCGCAGCCGGTCGATCTGTTCATCAGAGTTCTTGATCGTCGCAATCGCGCTCGGTGCGCTAAGCAGTCTACACAGCCTGATCCCACAACCGCGCCTGTTCCCTGCAAGGGGTACCCGAGGATTCACCCGTGCGAGCCGTCCGTTTTGATGGTGAGTTCCTGCGTGTCGCGACCGACGCGATCGACCCCGTGCTTGGCTCGGGCGAAGCGCTCGTTCATCCGATGCGCGTGCTCGCGTCGCCCGCCGATTCGGGTGGCAAGTGGGCCGGTGTCGTCGGTCACCAGTTTGTCGGTGTCGTCAAGAAAATCAACATCCCCGCCGACGCTTCGCCGCTGATGCTTGCACGCAAGTCGCTGCTCAACAAGCGTGTCGTTGGCTCGCCCACAATCGTGTGTACGCACTGCGATATGTGCCGCGCAGGTCTGCCGAGCCATTGCCGCGCGCGACGCGTGATGGGCCTCTCATCGCGCGATGGTTGCTGCGCCGACCTCTTCAGCATTCCGCTGGCCAACCTGATCGAAGTCCCCAGCTCGATCGATGACGATCGCGCGGTCTTCAGCTTGCTCGCCGCGGGTGCGGTTCAGGCTGGGCAGATGATGCGGGCCGCCAGCAAGTCCTACATCACCGTGATCGGTGATTCATCACTCGCCCTCATCACCGCGCAGGTGCTGGCGCGGCAGAACAAGAGCACCCGCTTGCTCTACGCCCAGCCCGACCGAGCCCGCCTTTGCGAGCGATGGGGAATCAAGAGCCGCGCCATCGAAGAACCCGGACGACGCCAGGATCAGGATGTGGTCGTCGAATGCACCGGATCAGCCAAGGGTTTGCGCCTTGCCCTTCAGTTTGTCCGACCACGCGGCGTGGTGCTGCTCAAGTCGTCCGCCGCCGGTGTTCCCTTCCCGCCTGGTCAGGCTCACGCCGACGATGTTGCCGGGCCGTGGGCCGAGGGGATTGATCTGACACCCGCGATTGTGAACGAAGTTCAGATCCTCGGGTGTCGCGAGGCGAGCATCGCCGATGGGCTCGGCGCGTTGACCGATGCGGGTGTTGACGTGACCAGCCTTATCACCAAGCGTATGAAACTTGACGATGCACCCGCGGCAATCGCGGCCGCGATGTGCCCGGATCAGATCGCCGTACTTATGGATGTTTAGATCTTTCGGGCTCTTAGCAATCGCCTTGCGAAGCCTTCGACGGAGTGTGTGCGTGCGGAATCCGACGGTCATCCTGAGCATCGCAGCTATGCTGGTCGGCACGGGCGTGGCCACGCCGCCCGAGGTTCTGGCTCAGTCTTCGCCCCGCGCGCCAGTCAAGAAGCCCGACATCATCAAGCCCACGCTCGAAGCCGACAAGCTGGTGAAGATCGGCAAGTTTGATGATGCCACCAAGAAGTTCGAGACCATCTGGAACGATCTGCGCAAGCAGGATGCGATGCTCTCGGGTGGGAACGCACCTTTCATCTGCGAGAACATCCGCAACCTGTGCAAGCGGCACGCGTCAGCCCGCGATCGCTTCCGAACCATGCGGGACCAGACCGCCGATTCATTCGAGACTCGCGGCAAGCAACTGACCGATCTGGCCGCGTGGATCGTGCTGAACCGCATTGTCGATCAGGAAGACCGCACGCTCGACTGGTGGGAAAAGGTCCGTGTCAACCCGGTCGCCAAGGATGTGCTGGTGCGCTTCCGCCCGTGGCTCGAACCGCTGCTGGATCGCAACGGTCGCACCGGCGATCTGGCCGTGATGATCGATGATCCGGCCGCGCTTGTTCGACGTGAGTTTGCGGGCTTCAGGTCTGCGGTTCGCCGCGAGTCAAGCGAGTTGAACTACCGCGTCTCGCGCGAGGTCTTTCTCACACGTCATGCCAAGCACTACACCAGTCTGCTGCTCTCTGGTCGAGAGCGCGACGCGACGCGCTTGGCCACCGAGGCGATGACCGTTGACCACAGCCCCGAGATGGTCATGTGCATGGTGAAGGCCGCGCTCGATTGCGGAAGGCCCGCACAGCAGCACCTCGACTGGCTGACCGCCGTAAGCGCACGCGGCAATGAGACCTTGCAAACACTCAAGCGGCGCGTCGAAGACGAACTGGCCAAGGCGCCCACCACACCGACCCGACCAGAACCAACAAACTCCCCGGGACGCCGCCCCGCCACCATCACCACCGCCGCGGCCCAGCCGCTGCCGAGCATCGTTCCGACCGACACGCAAGTCGAGCGGTGATGTGGGGGGATCAAGAGGTGTGCGGCAACGAGAGCAAGCGATAAAGCACTGAAGGGGTTGGAGACGGAGTTGATCGCCATCCCGGCTCGAGGCCACACCAGGTCGCCCACGCTTCAAGCACGCACATCGCCGCAAGGTCGCAGCACCGCTCTTCATCGGAGTCCAGGCGGCCTACGACAAGTTGTCGCGGAGCATTTGACTATCACTTGGCTGCACTGGAAACATTGCGTTCGGTAATAGTTATCCACCCACCGTGGCGGACATTCGCTGAAACCGTCGGACCCCGAATCTGAATACGATAGTGTGAGAATCGGTGGGGGCGTCGATTTCAGGAAGCTTGTCATGCACGGACTGTTCATCACTGTCGTGGCGGCGGGTTTCATGATCTCGGCGGCGGTCGCCGACCCCGATCCTAAGTCCGACCTTAAAATTAGACCGCCGGTGGCCGCTCCCGCTGGTGCGCATTCGCTTCCGCCAATTTTTTCGGATAAGAGCTATGCCGATGCGCTCGATGCCACCAGGAGCAATGGCAAGTTGCTGATCGTCAAGGCCACGGCGGTCTGGTGCGGCCCGTGCAAGGCGATGAACCGGACGACGTTTGTTGATCCGGCGGTGGTGAAGTGGGTCGGTGACAACGGAATGGCGATCGAGTTTGATGTGGATAAGGACACGAAGCTGGCCGAGGCTTTGAATATTCGGGCCATGCCGACCACGCTGCTCTATCGCGAGGGCAAAGAGATCGGGCGTGTGGTCGGATATAAGAACGGCACAGGACTTATCTCATGGCTTGAGGATGCCAAGGCGGGCAAGGCCCCCGGCGAGGACCTTGCCATCAAGGTGGAGAAGGCGAAAGAGGGCGGCGAGAAGGTCGGCATGCAGGAACGCATGAACATCGCCCGCAATCTGGTGATGAACGAGAAATACGAGAGCGCGACGCTTGAGTATGTCTGGCTGTGGAACAACATCGTGAAGGAAGAACTGAGCATGTTCGGCGTGCGCGGGTCGTTTCTTGCCGGTGATATCGGGCGCCTGATCGAACAGCACAAACCGGCACGCATCGCGTTCACGGAGATCCGCGATCAGGTGGAAGCGCGTCTTCAGGGTGAGAACAAGACCTTTGAGGATCTGAACGACTGGATTGTGCTCAACGAGCAACTTCAGCAGACCGACAAGACGCTGGCGTGGTTTGATCGTGTGAAGGGGCAGGAGGGTGGGGTTGCGACGATCGAGCGCGTGGGATTCCGCATCGAGCGTCTGCTTGAAACGAGCGGACGTCTTGGTGACCTCGGACGACTCGAGAAGAACCCGCTCATGAAGCTCAAGGGACATCACGCCCTGGTTGCGATGGTTCCTCAGGGTGTGGACAAGGCGATGCAGCAGATTGTGCAGGAAGCGCATCAGGACTTGTTCCGGCAGAAGGCGACGGTGCTCTACACCTCGCTCCTGCTCGCCGGTCGTGAGGCCGATGCCGAGCAGGTTGGTGCCGAGGCCATCAAGCTCGATGACTCGCCGACCATGAAGGTTTCACTGGTGAAAATGGCCGCGAACAATCGCGTGGCGAGGCCGGTTCATCTCGACTGGCTGAAGCTGGCGCACAAGGAGCCGGGGGTTGCCGAGCTTCAGACAGAGGTTGAGCGGCAGGTGGGCCGGGTGAACTGAGAGCAACCGCTCACGTGCATGGCAAGTGAATTCCCGATCATCTGAAGCTCCCCTACTCGATTAGGCATCGGCACAATCTCCAGCAACATCGGAATCTGCAAGACGACGGCCCTCGTAAGCCACTTCTGGACGGATGTTCTGTCCGTCCTGAGTGCCAGTCTTGGGCCGGGGCCGTTGTCCCGGCATAGATGATGTTGTCGGTGATTCGGTGTTTATGCCGGGAGTTGATCGGCTAAAAAGGAGTTCACACCATGCGTATGTTCGGTTCGACCAACAAAGTTCAGGCATTGGCGGGCGCGGCCGCGCTGGCCCTTGCCGCGGGTGCGATGGCTTCAAGCCACCGCGAAGCACCCGGCACCGCGACCAACCCAACGATCGATGCGACCGATTTCTACATGTTCCGCAGCTATGAGCCGGGGCGTGAAGGATTTGTCACACTGGTCGCCAACTACCTGCCGCTGCAGGATCCGTACGGCGGCCCAAACTACTTCAAGCTCAACCCCGATGCGGTCTACGCGATCAACATTGACAACAACGGTGACGGTCTCGAGGACATCGTCTTTGAGTTCCGCTTCGTCAACACGACACGCGGTCTTTCGCTGAATATCGGCGGCGTGATGGTTCCTGTTGCGCTCAACAACATCGGCCCCATCGGACCCGGTCGGCTCGACAACGCCAATCTCAACGTGGTCGAGAGCTATTCGCTCCGCGTTGTTCGTCCAAACCGCAGCGCGGGCTTTGTCAGCGATCAAAGTAACTCGGGCGAGTTCTCTTTCCTCAAGCCCGCCGACAACATCGGCAACAAGACGATGGCCGATTACACCGGCTACGCCGATGCGCACACATACAACATCCGTTTGAGCAGCAACCAATCTGGACGCATGTTCGTCGGTCAGCGCAAAGATCCGTTCGTGGTGAATCTCGGCGAAGTGTTTGACCTGGTCAACACCAACCCGCTTGGCCCGGAAAGCGGCGAGCGCGATGTGCTGGAAGACAAGAACATCACGTCACTCATTCTCGAAGTGCCCATCTCGTTTCTCACCAGCGGCAGCGAAACGGTGATCGGCGGCTGGACCTCGGCCACGCTCTCACGCCCATCCGGGCCATCATCGATGTGGGGAAGCTTTGCCGGTTCATCGGGTTATGGCGGAGCGCGTCAGGTCTCGCGGCTCGGCATGCCGCTGGTCAATGAGCTGGTCATCGGTCTGCCCGACAAGGACAAGTTCAACGCCAGTCGCCCTCGCAACGATGGGCAGTTCCTCACCTACGTCACAAACCCCACGCTGCCTGCGATCCTTCAGGCGCTCTTCCCCTCGGTCACCGCGCCCTGCCTGCCGCGCAACGACCTTGTCGCGATCTTCCTCACGGGTCTTGACGGTCTGAACAAGCCCGCCAACGCTCGCCCCTCCGAGATGCTGCGGCTCAACACCTCCATCGCCGCAACTCCCAAGGCTGCACAGAGCAGGCTCGGTGTGTTCGGAAACGATCTGGCTGGCTTCCCCAACGGTCGTCGTCCGGGTGATGATGTTGTCGATATCGCACTTCGCGCCGTGATGGGTGCGGCCATTCCCAACGCCGGTCAGGCCGGGAGCTGCGCCCCGAGCGGCAACCTCGCCTTCACCGACGGTGCGTTCCTCGATGCAAGCCGGTTCCCGGCCGAGTTCCCCTATCTCCTGTCTCCGTTGCCCGGTTCACCGAACTGACGTTCGGCCGCTGCGCACGTAGTCAACATGTACAAAGGGCGTGTCGGGCCATCATGCCGGGCACGCCCTTGTTCTTCTTGGTGCTTCACGAACTTTGCCCACTGCCGGAGCGATCATCACCACAACATGCGCACACGCACCGTCTCGGGGATGGAACGCAGCTTCTCGGTGATACGCTCGGCATCGGTCGGATCGACATCGAGCACCACATACCCGATATCCGCGTTGGTTTGCAGATACTCGGCCGCGATGTTCGCACCCATTTCCGCGATAGCGCTGTGCATCTTGCTCAGCACGCCGGGCACATTGTGGTGAAAGTGCAGAATGCGGTGACGCCGAGCCGGACGCTCTTCACCGATGGACGAGTGCGCCGACTCGGCATCCATCGAGGCCGACCCGCCCTGCCCCGGAAGATCGACCTGCGGCACATTCACCGCCGTGGTGGTGCTGCCGTTGTTGATGAACTTGGCGAGCTTGCCCGCCACGTCTTCGGCAATCGCCTCTTGTGCCTCTTCGGTGCTGCCGCCGACGTGCGGCGTGAGGATGACGTTGGCGAGGCCGCGAATCTCGGAGGTAAACGTCTCGCCCGCGACGGCAGGTTCGTTCGGGAAGACATCGAGCGCGGCACCGGCCAGCTTGCCCGATGTGAGCGCCTTGGCGAGCGCGGGGATATCGATCACACTTCCGCGCGCGTTGTTGATGAGGTAGGCACCATCACGCATTTTGTCGATCTGGCGCGGCCCGATCAATCGATCGGTCGACTTGGTCGCTGGTACGTGCAGCGTAACGACATCGCTCGCCCCGAGCAGCTCATCGAGCGTTCGTGTCGGGCGCGCGTTGCCCAGTGGCAGCACCGACATAACGTCAAAGTAAATCACGCGCATGCCCATCGCCTCGGCCAGCACCGAGACCTGCGAACCAATCCGGCCATACCCGACAATGCCGAGTGTGCGCCCGCGAACCTCGTGCGAGCCCGCGGCCGATTTATCCCATTGCCCACTGTGCATCTGCACGCTCTTGTCGAGCAATCGCCGGTGCAGGCCGACGATCTCGGCGACGGTCAGTTCCGCGACCGAGCGCGTGTTGCTGAAAGGTGAGTTAAAGACCGGCACACCCGCCTGGCACGCCGTGCGCACATCGACCTGATTGGTCCCGATGCAGAAGCATCCGATGCTCAACAGCCGCGGCGATGCCTTGAGCACATCGGCTCGCACCTGCGAGCCTGAGCGGATGCCCACGACGTGCGCATCCTTTATCGCCTCGATGAGTTCGGCACCGTCAAGGGCTTTCTTGTGGGCATCAACCTTGAATCCTTCGGCCGCGAGCATGTCGGCAGCGCGGGGGTGGATGTTCTCAAGGAGAACGACGCGGATTTTGTCCTTGGGATAACTGGTTTTCACGGGCGAGGGTATCCATTGGCCGGGCCGTGAACGCGAGGGTGATCCGTCAAACAAACAGTTTCAGAGCCGCACCACCCCGCCCACAATCAACCCGAGCAGCGTGATGGCGAAGACGATGCGGTACCAGCCAAAGGCTGTCAACCCGCGACGGTTCAGAAAGCCCACCAGCCACTTCACCGCGATGGCCGCGGAGAGCGCCGCAACAACCATGCCGATCACGATCGGCATGGTGCCGAGCAACTCGAACATGTTGGGGTGCAGCGAGCCCTCGGGCCCGCGTGAAAGCGACCAATTTTTGTAGAGCTTGTACACACACGCCGCGCCGAGCGTGGGCACGCCGAGCAGAAAGCTGAACTCCGCCGCGGCCGCGGGTCGCAGGCGGCAGAAGTAGCCACCGGTGATGGTCATCATCGAGCGGCTGGTGCCGGGGATCATGGCCACACATTGCAGAAGCCCGATGAAGAGGGCTTCGTGAGGGCGCAGGTCTTCGACGCCGCGCTCGCCCGAGGTTGGACGCGGGCGCGCCACGCCGCCAAGACGACGCTGGTCAACGACAATCATGTACACACCGCCAAGAAACAACGCGGCGACAACCGGCCCGGAAAAGAAGAGGTGCGCTTCGAGCCAGTCATCGAGTAACTTGCCGAAAATGGCCGCGGGGAGGAATGCGATGCCGAGGTTGACCAGCAGAAGGAAGCCCGCGTTATCCTTGCCGAGCAAGCCACGCAGCATCTGGACGAAGCGCGACCAGTACAAGCCGACCACGGCGAGAATCGCGCCGCCCTGCACAACGATGTTGAACGCGTTGATGGCGGGCTTGGTGGAAGGACCATCAAGCCCGAGCAAGCTCGACGTGATGATGAGGTGGCCGGTCGAAGAGACCGGCAGATATTCGGTGATGCCTTCAACAAGGCCAAGTATCGCGGCTTGGATGGGGGTCATGCGTGGTGAGGAACGAAGGTGAGCAGGGTTGCCGGGAATTGAAAGCGTGATGACCAGGTCGGGATCGACTTCCCAACCACGACGCGTATCGACCGAAGCCTCAACGCACCATCACTGCTTACGAACTCCCGCGATCATGGTGTTCCATGCCTCATCCTGCGGCTTGACCGCGCCCACCGGGCCGGTGAGCTTGATGAAGACCGTTCCCGTCGGACCTTCGACGATCGCGCCGCGAAAGGCGTAGTTGGGCTGATCCTTGGATGGTCCGCCCATGTTGCCGCCCTTGAGCGTCCCTTCCATCGCCACCGTCGTCACCTTCACACCGTTGATGGTCTGCTTTTTGAGTTCGGCAGGCGCGGGCTCACCCTGCGCATTGACGACCTGAGAGCGCCACCGCTCGATGTTGCTCGCCGCATCGCCACCTATGCCTGTTGAAAAAACCGCGACCGCTTCGCCATTCCCCGAATCGCCAGCAACCACGAGTTCCGCGGCCCGAAAGTTGTTTGAAGGGGCGCGGCTCTGCCAGGCCGCGGGCGGGCTCCATGCAAGCCCACTCACCGTCACACCCGTGGCCTCACCGGTGATCTCTTGAGCTGTGCCCAGCTCGGCGGCCTGCGCATTGGCGGCCTGCTTGGCCACATCTCTTCCCGTCGCGGCCGATTTACCGAAGAGCGATGTCGGCGATTCGGCAAGCTTGTTGATCGGGTTTCCATTGCCCCCAGCACCCCCACCACCGCCCGTCGCCGAAGCCGGCGGTTTGGATGATGAGTCGTCACATCCCGCCGCGCCGATCGCAGCGACTGAAAGACAAGCGGCAACCACAAAATTCCGAACTTGCTTGGCGGTATCGTTCTTGTTCATGCTGGTAGTGTAGTGAGGGATCACGATCCCACCCACCCCTGCTCCCCACTCCCTCACCCACCCATCTTCGCGTCCATCCAGCCCACTTCCGAGCAATGAACCTCATCCCGATCGAATCCCTGACCGACCCGCTCATTGCCGAGTACGCCAATATTCGCGATTCCGAACTCTCACAGCGTACCGATCCGCTGAACCCCGATGGTCACCACGGCCTCTTTATCGCTGAGGGAGAACTCGTCTTTGATCGTCTGATCCATTCGGCCTACCCAACCAAATCGGTGCTTCTCACGCCCAATCGGCTCGAAACCGTCCGCTCCAAACTCGACCTGCTCCCCACATCAACACCGATCTACCTTGTCGCACAGGCCGCCTTGAACGAGATCGTTGGATTCAACATGCACCGCGGCCTGCTCGCGATCGGTCTTCGGACCCGACCGCACACGTTTGTCGATTTTCTTTCGCTTGCCGGCCCGCTGATCATTCTCGAAGACCTCACCAACCACGACAACCTCGGCGGCATTTTCCGCAACGCGGCCGCTCTGGGCGGGCCAGGGTGTGCGGTCCTGCTCAGCCCGCGCTGTGCCGATCCGCTCTATCGCAAGGCTCTCCGAGTCTCGATGGGCAATGTGCTCACGGTCCCCTTTGCAAGGCTCCAGAACTGGCCTGCCCCGCTGCAACAACTGCGAAATGCCGGATGGACCATCGCCGCACTCTCGCCGGATCATTCAGCCGAGGACCTCCCTAGTGCTGCGGCAAGACTGGCCAACACGCGCGTCGCCCTCATCCTCGGGTCTGAAGGACCGGGGCTGACCTCAGCGGCGGAATCATCAAGCGACATTCGAGTCCGAATACCCATGCGACCACTCTCGACAGGCGAGACGATCGACTCACTCAACGTCGCCATGGCCGCCGGATTGGCCCTCTACAAGTTCGGACGCGGCTAAGTACGGATTTCGTAAAGGCTTACGGATCAGCGGTGCATTTGTGAACATCCGCTGCTTTCGAGCGTCATACCTGTAGAATGTACGGGTCTCAAATACTCGCTGGGGGCACGAGAACGAGGATCGTCTGGTCAAGTGTTTGGGATGATGTGCATCAGGTTAAGTCTTAACAAGTTCCAACAGGCAATGGTGCGCACGGGTCGGAGTTTCCGACATCCGTTGCCGCCGGGAGTCGCGTGAGCTATGCCAATCATGTTCGTTCGGAGTCAGAGCGTTGCAGTCCTTGCATGTGTTGCCGCCGCGGGCGCGGCCGTTCTGGGCGCGCCGCTCGCGATGGCGCAACCTGGTTCAGGGGTAAGGCTCGAAGGCTCGGGCAAGCACCGCACCGATTGCGATGCCATGCAGTTGAAGCCTTACGACGCTTTAATCTGGTCGAGTCTGAGCAACTGGTCGGGCACACCCACCACGTCCGAGAGCACCAAGGGCAAGGTCGTGTTGCTGGTCACCTGGGCCGGATGGAACAAGCAGACGCACAACGCTGCAAAACTCGCCGAGCAACTGCACAAAAAGCTCGCCGACAAGGGGCTGATCGTTGTCGGCATTCACAACCCGCGCGAGTTTGCTTCGGCCGCCAAGGTTGCGACCGATCTTGGGCTGACGTTTTCATTCGCGGCGGATGAGAAGGGCAAGGTCCGAAGCCTGCTCAACGTGGACAACGACCCCGACTTTTATCTCATCGATCGCGCAGGCAACATGCGCTTTGCAGATATCGAAACATCAGGTGTTGAGAACGCGGCCGGCATTCTACTGGCCGAAACGCCCGAAAAAGCGGGTGATGTTCCGGGGGATGTCTCAAAGGCCGCCAGGAATCTTGAGAATAAGCTGCAGGAAACCGGTGATACTCGAGGCACGGTCAAGCCCGGCCTTCCACTCACCGTCACCTATCCGGAGCCACCGGAGGAGAGCTACGAGGCCGTGAAATGGCCGGCCTTCTTTGATGAAACCGGATCGAGCGAATACGACACGCTCGCCAAAAAAATCAAGAAGGACCGCCCGGTTGTCGAGCTGCCCGAAGAGGGTTGGCTCACGCCGCGCCCTGTCACCAAAGGTCGCATCACCCTGGTCTATATCTATGATCCGCTGGATGAAAACTGGCTGAGCCAGATTCCGCTGATGAACCGGACGCAGGATGCCTTCAGGCGTGATGTGGTGGTCATCGGTGTTGCCGTGCCCAATATCGCCAAACGCGATGGTCTGCAGTCTGAAGAGGAGAAGAAGAAGTACGACGAAGAAGTGGCCAAGGCGGGAGCCCAGATGGTCAAGATCCGGGATATCAACCACGCCATGCTCTCGTCGGTCTTCAAGGTCGCGGATATCGACAAGTGGTACGCGATCGGCATGTCACAGCGCGAGCTCGGCATCGCCATGCTCATCAGTTCCGACAACAAGATTCGCTGGTACAGCAACCCGCATATGCCCGGCTTTCGCCCCGCGATTGAGGACATGATCCGCAACGATCCGGGCGTGATCGCCCGCCGCGCTGCCGAAGATCTGAAGGCCAAACTCGAAGGTCATTGATTGCGTTCCGCCGACCGACCCCAACCATCTCACGAGCGTTCCATGCACAAGCCGATTGTTCTCGCCATCGTTGGCATCGCCCTCTGCGGGCTTGCCGCAACCCCGGGCTACGCAGAGCCGGAGATCAAGCTCGAGGGCCGAGGTCCGACGCGGGCACAGCTCGATGAGCTCTCGTACAAGCCCTTCGATGTCGGGCTGTTGAGCAAGCTCACACAATGGAAGGGCGATGCCGCGACAGCGGAAACGCTCAAGGGCAAGGTTGTGGTCTTCGTGACGTGGTCGAGTTGGTACAAGACCAGTCACGATGCGCTCAAGATCGGCCAGTCCATGCACGAGAAGCTTGCCGATAAAGGGCTGGTCGTGATCGGTGTTCATCATCAAAAGGGCTTTGACAAGGCCGCCGAAGTGGCCCAGACAGCAAACGCGGCCTTCGCGTACGCGCTCGACGAGTCGGGCGACTTTCGCAAAAGCCTTTTCAGCACGCAGGATCCTGACTTCTACATCGTCGATCGCGCTGGCAATCTTCGGTACGCCGATGTGCAGACCAGCTCGGTCGAGTCGGCCGTCAACGCGCTCATCGACGAAACCCCCGAAATCGCGGCCAAGGTCACACGTCCTCCGGCCGAGCAGCCTGATGAGAAGGCGGATGCCAAGTCGGAGACCTCCAACTACAAGGCGCCCGATACCGCAGAGTACAAGGCCGCGAAGTGGCCCGACCACAACAAGTCCAACCTCAGCGCGGGCAACTTTCAGGGCAAGCCGCTTCCCAAGCCGCTTGGCAAAGAGAAGTTTCTCGATAACAAGAAGCCCAACCGCGATGGCAAGGTGACGGTGCTTGACTTCTGGGCCACCTGGTGCGGGCCGTGCAAGGCGGCCATGCCCAAGCTCGACAAGCTGCAGAAAGAGAACAAGGACATCGTGGTGATCGGCATCAGTGATGAACCCGAGAACACGGTCAAGACCTTCCTCAGCAAGGGCAAGCACGGGTACGCGCAGGCGACCGATCAAACCTCGACCGTGAACAACGCACTCAAGATTCAGGGCATCCCTCACGTGGTCGTGCTGTCGAGCGATGGTGTCATCCGTTGGCAGGGCAACCCCTTGCAGCCCGACTTTGAACAGGTCGTGAAGGATGTGGTCGCTGCGGACCCCGGCGTGAAGGCCCGCGGCGAGCCGGAGTCCAAGTGATCCTTAAAACGGCGACCATCTACTCGAACACCGCATGGTCAACTTGAGTGACGAGCGACTTATGCTCAGAGTCCACACACCTCATACACTTGATGAGTGCCGCCGTTATCGCCCAAAATCTCCTCTGTGAGCCTCGTTGGCGGCGATCCTTTATCCGCACGCGGAGTCCATTCCACCACATTTCACATCGCCCTGCTGCACCCCGAGATTCCCAACAACACGGGCAACATCGGGCGCACCTGCATGGCCACTGGCTGTTCGCTCCACCTCATCAAGCCACTTGGGTTTGATACTTCCGAGAAGGCGTGTCGGCGCGCTGGGCTTGATTACTGGCCTCGACTTCGGCCCACCGAGCATGAGTCGTGGGAGAGTTTCGCGGCCACATCGCCGGTTCGCGCCGATCCATCCCGGCTCTGGCTCTTTACCACCAAGACCTCACGCCCGATCTGGGATGCCCACTTCCACAAGGGCGACACGCTGCTCTTCGGCAAAGAGACCGCCGGCCTGCCCGAAACCCTGTTGAACTGTTATCCGGACCAACTCTTGACGCTCCCCATGATTCCCGCCGAGCGATCGCTCAACCTTGCGACCGCGGTGTGCGCATCAATCTATGAGGGTCTTCGCCAGCTCGCGGCCACGGGCGGGGTGATTTTGGACCCGGCGGGACGAATCGTGGTCAACGGGTCGGTGACATCCGACGTGGCGGATTGAACAGCCCATCGGCACGCGACTGCCGATAAGCTATCCTCCGTATGGAGGACACGATGAACCGGCGAACACGCGGACAGCTCGGCAGCCTGTGCATTCTCGGCGGATTGTCCGTTGTCGCGGCCATCTGGCTTGCGGCGTGCGCCAAGCCCTTGCTGGCCCCGGCGGAAGAACGTTCGCCCTTCGATCGCTACGACGCGGTGCGCGGGAACTACGCGCCGCAGTTTGTCGAAGACAAGTTCGGCCGTCGCCAGCCCAACCTTCGAGCCAGACTCTCGCCGAAGGAGTGAGCGATTCTTGCCGAGCGTGCGGCCTTTGGCAGCGCGCATCAAACGATCCGACACGTCTTAAAGAAATTTGGGAAGTTCCGCGCGCGTGAAACCCGAATGTGTAGGGGCAGACATTCCTTCTATCCCGTTCGGCCGATTTCTACCCCCTTCCACGCTATGGCGAACCCCAACCATTCGTCGCGACGCCGCGCCACCGCACACCGCCCCAACCGCGCGAATGAGACAACCTCGACACGCGCCAAGCTTGTCTGGGTTTCGTTTCTGGCCGCGATGACCGTGGTTGGCGGCATGTTGATGCTGATCGACGGGCGACCGGTCCCGCGGATCGATGGGTTATCGCTCTCGCCCCTTGCCGCGACGGGTTGGCAACGCGGCCCATCTTCTGATCCGATCCGCATCACACGCCGCGAGCTTGATCATGCCCGTTGGCAGGCGATCGTTATCCACCATTCAGGTTCGACGGTGGGCTCGCCCGCCTCGATCGAAGCTGAAAACCAATCCCGCAATCTGAAGGGGCTTGGTCACCACTTCATTATCGGGAACGGCAACGGCATGGATGATGGTCAGGTCCACGTCGGGTATCGCTGGATGGATCAACTTCCCGGGGCACATGCCGCCGGACCAAACGGCGATGCGTACAACCTCCACGCGGTTTCCATTTGCCTGGTTGGCGATGGAAACCGTCGGCCGTTCACGGCCATGCAGCTTCAACAGCTCTCAACACTGGTCGAGAATCTCCAACGGGAGTTCTCTATCCCGGCCGATCGGGTGGTGCTGCACTCGGATATCGCCAATGTCAATGACCCGGGCCGGCTTTTCCCAGTTGAACAGATCCGTACTTCGACCGCACTCTCGGCCTCGAACTGAGCAGTGCGGCTTGTCGCGGTCTCGACTGAGCGGGTGGCCAACCGAGTATTCGGGTCGCCAATGTGCAGACTCCGAGGGTTATCCGCTCATCAGGGATGCGCCTTGTCCACACTTTTGAATTTGTTGGGGTTGGGTTCGTCAAACCGGGCGAAACCGAGGTACACTCGATCAACCATCAACGGGCCTTGGCCGTATGGGAGCCTGACGGCGATTGAAGTGCATTCGGGTCCGGCTTGATTCCGGTGTTGAATCCTGTCTTGGCGAGGGACATACTTCCCGCCTTATCGGGCGACACGCGGCACCAGTCGGTGGCGCGAATCTTTTCTTGGGTCGGATGTTGGGCTGGCTGAGTGATCTGCAGTCCGCATTCGTACTGAAACACGTACTGTCGGGTGCGGTGGATGGGTTGGATGAAGAAGCGGGAAGAAAGAAGGCAGGAAGAAAGTGGTTGAATCGATGAAGGTTGCGTGGCGGAGTAGCCCCGCAGTCGAGGTTTAGAAGTTCCAACCGGGCGCCGCTGTGGCTCGGAGAAACGGTGTCGGGGAAGCGTTTTGCCGCTGGAGATTCGCAAACCGGGGGACGTGATCGAAGGCTACCGCGTCATGGCCGAACTCGGCCGGGGCGCGGCGTCGGTCATTTTTCTGGTTCAAGATCCGAAGACCAAGCAGATCTGGGCTCTCAAGCACGTCATCAAGAACAATGACAAGGAGCAGCGCTTTCTGGATCAGGCCGAGCAGGAGTATCGTGTTGCAAGCAAGCTCAACACGCCCTCGGTGCGCAAGATTGATCGGGTGATCCGGAAGAAGGAGAGCCTGCTGGGCAGTGTCAGCGAGCTTTACCTGGTCATGGAACACGTCGATGGGTCGAGCGCGGAGCGTCACCCGCCGCAGACCTTCGAGGATCTTGCGCTGGTCTGTGAGCAGGTGGCCCAGGGCCTGCATTCGATGCACCAGCAGGGCTTCGTGCACGCCGACATGAAGCCCAACAACATCATCGTGGATGATCGGTTGACCGCCAAGATCATCGATCTCGGTCAGTCGTGCAAGATCGGCACGGTCAAGGAACGAATCCAGGGAACGCCCGATTACATTGCGCCCGAGCAGGTTCACCGCCGCGCCATCACGCCCAAGACCGATGTTTACAACCTTGGCGCGACCATGTATTGGATGCTCACCAAGCACTTTGTCCCCACCGCGCTGGCCAAGGGCGACAGCCTCATGGGCTCGCTTGATGATGCGTTGATTCCCAAGCCCAAGCGGCCGACTGAGGTCAATACCCGTGTTCCCGAGTTGCTTGACCAACTGGTGATGGACTGTGTTGAGATTGATCCGGACGAGCGTCCGCACATGGAGCTGGTCTTCAATCGGCTCAACCTGATCCGCGGCAAGCTGCAGGCCGAGCAGATTCTCCGCAAAAGCGGCGCGTTGCCCAGACCCGAAGCCTTTACGGCCGGGCCTTCGGGCAGTGGTGCCGGTTCCAGTGGTACCGGTTCCAGTGGTACCGGTTCAGGTGTTAGCGCGGCCGGTGGTGCTGGCAGCTCGTCGGGTGTACGCATCGTCGGTAAAGGATCGACCGACGAGGGCTCAAAGCCCGCAGACCCTGGTACCGAGAACGGCGATACGCCCATCAAAGAGCGCGTTGGCGGAATCGCCGACGATGAAGAGGTCTGATCTCGTTGCTCGATCTCTTTGACCATCTCGACTTACGCAGTGCGGAGGCCGTCGTCTCGATCCTCAACTCCGGATCAGCCGCCAACCGCGCGGCCAGGTGCCGGGCGGGTTCGATCGACACCGTGCGGGCAGCACCCAACACGCGGCTCGTGCTGACCGGCGATCTGCACGACAACCCGCTCCATCTTGCCCGGGTGGTGCGGGCGGCTGCTCTTGAAGGTCAATCGCCAGCGCATCTGACGCTGCACGAGTTGATCCACGGTGAGCGCCAGGGAAACGGCATGGATTTCTCGTATCGGGTTCTGACGCGGGTTGCCGCGCTCAAAGCGGCCCATCCTGAGTATGTTCACACACTGCTGGCCAACCACGAGCTTGCGCAGGCACTGGGCACGACCATCGCCAAAGATGGCGTACGCGTGGTTGAGGCGTTTAACGAGGCTGTTGACTACGTGTTCGGAGCTCAGGCATCGAACGTGCGCGAAGCCGTTACCGACTTTGTTCGCTCAATGCCCATCGCGCTGCGCGTGCGGCGTGATGATGGCGCAGACATTCTCTGTGCCCATTCGCTGCCCGCGCCTGAACTGATGGACCGCTTCGACCCGACCATCATCGAGCGCGATCTTGATGATGCGGACTACATGCCGCGACAGGGCGCGGCCCATCTGATGATCTGGGGACGGGGTCACACCCCGGCCCAACTGTCGCAGCTTGCGGAGCGATGGTCGATCGGGCTCTTTGTGCTCGGTCACGAGCACGCGGAAGATGGGATCTATGCGGTAGAACCGAACACGGTGGTGCTCAACAGCGACCATGCGCGTGGCGCGTACCTCGACCTTGATGCGCGAGCGGATCTGCGGCTCGATTCGGTTCTCACTCGGGCCAGATCGCTTGCCGAACGCTGATCGACAGGTTTTCCACCGTCTCAAACGCGCCGAAAACACCCCTTCAAAACAGAGCAAGTGACCCATCCGCGCCGCGCCAGCGGGCGTTGTGTCACGGATCCGCGCAAGAGTCGCAATTCTCGGTCCTTGTCGGGCTTCACCCCTTGCAGAACCGCACAGGTTGCCGACATAATGGAAGCCCAGAGGCAAAGGGAGTTGTCACCAGTGGCTGTATTAGAACATGTTCAAACGACCGCGGTTGAGGCAGCTGCGGTCAATGTACACACGCAGACGACTCGCGAAGAGCCGACCGATGCCGTTGCCATGGTGTGCGACTCCGTCTGTCGGCTTTTTGTTTCTGCCACCAGCGATGTTGATGCCTGGCTGGATGGCGCGTGCGAGCAAATGCTCCGCATCGTGCGAGGGGGCAAGGTTGGTGCGGAGTGCATGGGTGCTTGGGCCGCGTTGATCGAAGTGGACCATTCAGGAACAACCATTGCCATGAGCATCGGCGTGGCATCGCGGGTTTCTGAAGAGCACAGCTCGGAGTTGAGAAGTCGGGTTCTCGCCGAAATCTCATCGCCCACGTTTCACTCGGGGCTTGCGCATGCCCGCGAAGCCATGCGTGCCTTCAGGGTGGCGTCCAACTCCGAAGCCCAGGCATCGCACGGGGCCGAATGCGGCGTGAGGCTCCGGGCGAACTCCCCTGCCTCTGCCAAGCCACTTCACTTTCCTTTCGACCCCTCCAGCCTGCAACTCGGATCGCTCGGGTCACTGATCGATGATGGGTATCACGGAACACCATTGCTTTGCGCAGGGTTTGTTTTCACCGATGGTGATGAACGGCGACACCTCGCCAAGGCGCCGATTGTCCACACCATGTTCGATGCGATCGCCCGTATCGCCACGAAGCTCATCGTGCGCCCACGGGCCGCGCAGCGTGCAATCGCGAATCGTTTTTCACTCTCTCAGCAGCAGGTCTTTCAACTGCTTGTCCTCGGGCTGACGGAGTTGGAGATCAGCATCCGCCTCGGACGATCGCACCACACCATCCACGACCATGTGCGAAGCATGTACAAATCACTTGGTGTCAGTTCCAAGACCGAGCTGATCGCCAGGTGGCACAGTGCGGGCGCGGGCTGACCGCGCTACAATCGTGAGCGGCCGGTGTGGGTATCTCGGCGTCGCACCGAATGCCCACCCGGTCGCTCGCTCTGGGTCTGACACTTTATTTGTCACACGGGTAATATTATGATAACTGCATTGAAAGGCAACTACTTACTTGTTCTTTGGATACTTCTTCTTATGGCACCGCGTGCATTTGCGGATGAACGTGTAGACAGTCTGACACGGGCATGGGACTCCGCGTTAACATTCACCGTCCCCGATCCACAACACATCACATGGCTTGTTGAAAGCCATAAAGTCGCGCTTCCGGGCGAGATCGAGCGACTGCGTGCTGATGTCGCGGGCAAACCAGATCACCCATCACGAGTTCGCCTTCACGACCTTGAGAAATATGTTTCTCGTGGACCAGTCAAGATGCTCCACCAGTGGTGGTCGAGAGGACCGACTTCCTGGCGGCATAGCTTTGAAGATCAGACATTCACCAGTGAGAGCGGCCGCCTTGCGTATCTCGACACCATCCGATCCGAACTCGTGAACTGGAAGATGTCTGAATCGGCTTTGTTTCTTATGGAACCGGGTGCGGAAGCGCCCATTGAACATAACGTCGAGACTGCGGGCCGGATGGCGCGCCGGATGATCGGCCAGATGCTGACCGGCGGATTCAGCTTTAGCCGAAGCAATCTTCAGCTTGAACGCGGCGAGTTCCGATTTGCGGGCGACACCTGGACCATGAATGCAACGTTTGAAACCATGGGCATGGTCGTCGAGTACACGGGTGTTTGGGATTCGCAACACAACTGCGGCCAGACAACACGAGCCAAGGTCACTTCCTGCAGCAAGATGCCGGACGCGGTCGGCACGCGATGGGAGTTTGCAGATTGGCGGCACGAACCATCGCTCAACCGATGTGTGGCGTATCGCTGTTCAAACTACCTGTCCGATGGACGACTCGAAGAGGTGCTTCACTTTGTCGAAGTGGAAGCGGTCACCGAATCTGAGGTTCGTGCGCTTCTCACCCCGCCCACACTCGATGGCATTGATCCTGTTCGGGGCAAGGTTACCTTTCGGAGCTTGCAGGACTTTCATGGAAGTGGCACGATTGTTCAGGCCGATGATGCGGGAAAGTTTGTGCAACACGACGGCACGAATGTACGCCCTCCTCCAAACAGTCGATGGCTGAGTATCGCGGGCTGGACAGCCGCCGTAAGCATTGTGTGCCTCTTGCTTTTCATTCGATTGCGTCGCGGTGCTGCGTAGGCCCGCGTGATTCACATCTTCATCGGAGTACACATTATGAATCGCGTCTTTCGCTGGATTGCCCCGATTGCCTGCTTGGCGGGTGTCGGTACCTCAATGGGAGTTGTTGCGTCACAGTGTTGGATAGCTGCGGCCAACACCACATGCTGTGCGTCACTGGCACCCAATGGCCCAAACCTTTCTCGGTATTGCGGTATCTGGCCATTGGGAAACTTGTGTCCTGATTCGGTGAGTGGCAATGTTTCCATCTTTCAAGTTTCGCAGGCACTTATCGGCAGCAGCTCGAAGTCATCCGCATCTTTCAGCTGTTCATGGGTGGTGAACGGGTGCGGCTTGATTGGATGCTCGAGCGGTGGCATCGCATCCGGTTCATGCCTCTCGGAAGCTCCGTTGGGGAGCAGCGATTGTCAAGCCCATCCCCCTACACCTTCACCGGTGCCACCTTCTCCAGCCGTCCCTGGTGTCGACCAACCTGGACGCAGCTTGACCAAACCCGTCCGTCGGTAAAGAGGCTCCCACTTGCATATTCTGCACGCGATAGTCGATCGGGTTGCGATTGGGCGAAGGCTGCTGGATACAGCCTTCGCCCTTCTTGCGATTGCGGGGATTCTCAAACTCGGAAGTCTCGATTCCTTTATTCTTAGTCTTCGGACGTGGACCGTCGTTCCTTCAAGCCTTCGTGGACTTGTTGGCGTGGTATTACCGATCGCCGAGATCACACTTGCAAGCATGCACTTTTTGCGATTGTCATCGCGCACCACCGCATGGCTTGGACTGGCGTTCTTCGTTATGGTAACATGTGCATATGTTTTGCAATGGACAATGCTCTCGCGCCCTGAGTGCAAGTGCTTCGGCGACTTGCTCGCGTTCGAGCTTGCGATCAGTGAATCCAGATACATACTTATACGAAATTTACTTTTAATATCCATAACAGGTACAGGAATATGGTTAACATCTGCATTGAGCTCGCATCCACATCGTGTCAATCAATGAAATGTCAAAAGGATGATCGTACGACCGACCGTGCCGCTTTCACGCTCATCGAATCTTTGCTCGTGATCGTGCTGATCGGCATTCTGGCGTCAATGCTCATTCCCACGTTGTCTCGCGTTCGCTATGCGGCGTGGGGGGCCGCCTCGCTCAGCAATCTTCGCTCGCACGGTCAGATATTTGGCCTTTACACCGATGATTTTCGTGAGATTTTTCCGTACTTTACAGACCCGACCGTGGGCGTGCTATCGATCGTTCGAGGGGGTGACTGGGCGGTTGCCGTGGACTATTTCGCCGCGCACACGTGGTGGAGCATCGCCCTTGCCGATCAGTTCTACGATGGTGACACCCAACATGCCAGTTTCTTTCCGGGACGATTCAAGGAACTCGGGTGGGATGGACAGGGTCGTGGAGGGCTTACACCTTATTATTATGGTTGTTCGTTCATCGCGCGTCCTGAGTATTGGAACACTTCGACACGCACGGGGCCGAGTCAGTGGGGACCGACTCGGACATCCGATGTCACATTCACCGATTCCAAGGTTTTGATCTATGAGACTTACTCCGACGGATATTATGATTTAGTTGAGCCGGGATGGAACATGCCTCCCGCATCGACCTTTGTCGATGGCTCGGTGCGACGGTACAAACAATCCGCGTATGCATTGGGATATCCACGTGGTGACGGACCCTGGAACTCCATTCGCTATCACCACTACGCATCCCCTCATCCCCTGCACACGATTGATGGCGTGCGAGGTCGCGATGTTGGACGAAGGTGAACGGAGTGGTCGAGCTTGCGATCAGTGAATCCAAATACATACTTATACGAAATTTTCTTTAAATATCTATAACAGGTACAGGAATATGGTTAACATCTGCATTGAGCTCGCATCCACATCGTGTCAATCAATGAAATGTCAAAAGGATGATCGTACGACCGACCGTGCCGCTTTCACGCTCATCGAATCTTTGCTCGTGATCGTGCTGATCGGCATTCTGGCGTCAATGCTCATTCCCACGTTGTCTCGCGTTCGCTATGCGGCGTGGGGGGCCGCCTCGCTCAGCAATCTTCGCTCGCACGGTCAGATATTTGGCCTTTACACCGATGATTTTCGTGAGATTTTTCCGTACTTTACAGACCCGACCGTGGGCGTGCTATCGATCGTTCGAGGGGGTGACTGGGCGGTTGCCGTGGACTATTTCGCCGCGCACACGTGGTGGAGCATCGCCCTTGCCGATCAGTTCTACGATGGTGACACCCAACATGCCAGTTTCTTTCCGGGACGATTCAAGGAACTCGGGTGGGATGGACAGGGTCGTGGAGGGCTTACACCTTATTATTATGGTTGTTCGTTCATCGCGCGTCCTGAGTATTGGAACACTTCGACACGCACGGGGCCGAGTCAGTGGGGACCGACTCGGACATCCGATGTCACATTCACCGATTCCAAGGTTTTGATCTATGAGACTTACTCCGACGGATATTATGATTTAGTTGAGCCGGGATGGAACATGCCTCCCGCATCGACCTTTGTCGATGGCTCGGTGCGACGGTACAAACAATCCGCGTATGCATTGGGATATCCACGTGGTGACGGACCCTGGAACTCCATTCGCTATCACCACTACGCATCCCCTCATCCCCTGCACACGATTGATGGCGTGCGAGGTCGCGATGTTGGACGAAGGTGAACGGAGTGGTCGAGCGATCCCGATGAAGTTTGATCGTGCGAGCGCGCTTGCACAACGTGTCTCACCTCATCCGTCCTACGACTGTCTCAGAACTCGATACCCACGGGCTGGAAGCCCGTGCCACCATGTGCTGAAACAGTAAACCGATGCGCCCCACGCCGGTAACCCTCTCGTGTGAAGGGTCAATCTTCCACAACACCGGCCGCACCCCCGCTCTGCCCGCGGTGCGGGTATGACCAGTCGGGCGTTGTGGGCGCGTGGCGCGAGTTGTGCCCGCTTCGCGGCACATGCAGCGAGTGCGGCCACGTCTTCGACTTTGCCCGTGTCATCAACGCCGAACAGCACAAGCTCTCGTGGCTCTATGAACACACGCCGCGCGGGTTGGGCATTCGCCGCGCGTGGTATACATGGCAGCGGATGGTGCTCCCCTGGCGGTTTTGGCGGGAGCACGATGGGCTGCGGCTGGATTCTCCGTTTGTGGGCTGGCGACTGGGGCTCTGGCTTCCATCGCTCATCGCCAGTCTGTGGATTCTCGGCAGCACGACCGAACTCGCCAGCACCCTCATCAACTTGCTTGTCGATCCTGCCGGGCGCACACAGCTCGCGAGCATGAACGCGTATCGCTGGCTGCTGGTTGTGCTTCAATCCTACGTTTCACCAGCCGGGCGAATTGTTTACAACAACACCGGAAGCATCGCCGCCTTCAACTTCCAGATCTTTATGCCCTATCCCGCACAGGCATGGCTCGCGTGCTGCCTGCTGATGCCGGTGCTGCTGCTCACCCTCTCGGCATCGCGTGCGATGGTCAAGATTCGCGCTATACACGTCTTTCGTGCAGCGATCTATGGCGCGGGTGTGACCCTTGCGCTCCCGATCTTCGCTCTCATCCTCAGCTTTATCTACAGCACCGCCGCTTTCCAGCAGTGGTACTGGAGTTGGTCAACCTCGGGGGTCAATGTGGGCTACCTCCAACAAAGCGTCGAACGCGTCTTTGCGGTCGGCGGCGGGCTGCTCGGCATCGCCTGGTTTGCTGCATGGTGGTGGATCGTTCTGATCCGCGTCTTCGCCCTTCCCAACGGACGCTTCGTCTGGGCAATGCTCATGGTCGCCTGCCTGCTGGCCGCGCTGATCGCGGCCTGTCTCAACCCCAGTTTCGGGATGCTGCTCATCCGACATATCCAGCCAGATCCAACGATTCTGTCCGCCTGAATCCGCTCCTGACGCCCGCTACCCTCTGCAGACGCCCGAGGAGCTGCCCCATGCCCACCACCACCCACCCCTCTCCTTCCATCACCCCCACCACCAGCCCCGCGATGCACGACCCGATCGCCCAGTCCACCTTCGATCTCATCCGCGCATCCGACCCGGCCATTGCCGATCTGATGGCCGCGGAATCACATCGGCAGGCGACGACGCTCGAACTCATCGCCAGTGAGAACCACGTCTCGCCCGCCGTCATGCATGCGATGGGTTCGTGCCTGACCAACAAATATGCCGAGGGCTATCCGGGCGCACGCTATTACGGCGGGTGCGAGTTCCACGATCAGGTCGAACAGCTCGCCATCGACCGCGCGTGCCAGCTCTTCGGGTGCGCGTTTGCGAATGTTCAGCCGCACTCCGGCGCACAGGCCAACACCGCCGCCATGATGGCCGTGCTGCAGCCCGGCGACACCTTCGCCTCACTGGTTCTCAAAGATGGCGGCCACCTCTCGCACGGCATGAAGATCAACTTCTCCGGCACGTTCTACAAGCCCGTTCACTACCCGCTTCACTACGACAAGGCCCACCCCGATCACGAGCGCATCGACTACGACGCGGCCATGAAGGTCTGCATGGAACACAAGCCCAAGCTCATCATGTGCGGCTACTCCGCCTATCCGCGCACCATCGACTTTCTCAAGTTTCGCGAAATCGCCAACGCCTGCGGCGCACTGCTGATGGCCGATATCGCCCATATCGCCGGGCTGGTGGCCGGCGGCACGCACCCTTCACCCTTCCCCCATGCCCACATCGTCACCACCACCACGCACAAAACACTGCGCGGACCACGCGGCGGGCTCATCCTCACGAGCGATGAAGACCTCGCAAAGAAGATCAATAAGGCCGTCTTTCCCGGCGTTCAGGGTGGCCCGCTCATGCACACCATCGCGGCCAAGGCCGTGGCCTTTGGCGAGGCTCTTCGTCCGGAGTTCAAGACCTACACCGCGCGGGTCATCGCCAACGCCAAGGCACTCGCCGCGTCACTCACCATGCGCGGCTATCGCATCACCTCCGGCGGCACCGACAACCACCTCATGCTCGTGGATCTTCGTCCCAAGTCCGCCGAACTGACCGGGCAGGATGCCGAGACCTGGCTCGTCGGTGCAGGAATCGTCTGCAACAAGAACGGCATTCCCGACGACCCTCGCCCGCCAAAGTTCACCAGCGGCATCCGACTCGGCACACCCGCGGTCACCACTCGCGGCCTCGGGACCGCCGAGATGGACCTGATCGCCGGGTGGATCGACCGCGTGCTCACGGCCCGTGGCGATGCGAGCACATCAGAAACTGTCCGGCGTGAGGTCGCCACGCTCTGCACAAAGTTCCAGATGCCCCACTGACTTGGTCATCTCTCACGCTTCTCGAAAGCCCGACCATGAGCACGACCAACGGCGTTCACGATCAGTCAGCCGTGGCACCCGGATCTGATCCTGAGTCGCTGCGCCTCGCGGCCGATGCCTCTCGTTCGGCCAACTGGAAGCGATGGGGACCGTACGTCTCTGAACGGCAATGGGGGACCGTGCGCGAGGACTACTCGCCCGACGGCGACTGCTGGAACTACTTCCCGCACGAGCACGCGCGCAGCCGCGCCTATCGCTGGGGCGAAGATGGCATCATGGGGATCTGCGACCGGCAGTGCCGACTCTGTTTCTCGGTCGCCATGTGGAACGGCAAAGACCCGATCCTCAAAGAGCGACTCTACGGGCTGACCGGCCCCCAGGGCAACCACGGTGAAGATGTCAAGGAACATTACTTTTACCTTGATTCGACACCTACGCATTCTTACATGAAGGCTCTCTACAAGTATCCGCAGTGCGAGTTTCCCTACGCCCGCCTTGTTGAGGAAAATCACCGCCGGGGCCGCACCGAGCCCGAGTACGAACTCGCCGACACAGGTGCCTTTGACGAGTCCCGATACTTTGATGTCCAGACCGAGTACGCCAAGGCCGGCGAGAACGACCTGCTGATCCGCATCGCCATCACCAATCGCGGTCCAGATGAGGCGTCCTTCCACCTCCTGCCAACGCTCTGGCTCCGCAACACCTGGGCATGGGGAACGCAGGAGGAAGGGGCCGAGACCAAAGGGCAGCTTGAGCTTTCGCCGTCCATCGCCAAGGCCACATTTTCGCGGGTCCGCGCCCGTCAGTCATCGCTCGGAACATATGAGTTTTCGTGCGACCATACATCTGGCTATCCAGACCCTGATCTGCTCTTTACTGAGAACGATACCAACACGCAACTTTTGTTCAGCACACCCAACGTACAGCCCTACGTCAAGGATGCCTTCCACAACCGGGTCGTTCACAACCAGACCGGCGCGGTCAATCCCAACATGGTCGGCACAAAGGCCGCGGCGTGGTATCAGTGTTCGATCAAGCCCGGCCATTCGCGCATCGTCCGCTTGCGATTGCGTCAGGAAAGCCAGTCCCCGCGCGAGCCCTTCGGCCCGGAGTTTGAAGCCACGTTCAGCGCCCGTCGGCGCGAGGCCGACGAGTTCTATACCGCCAAGGGGCTGAGCACGCTGCCCGCGGCAGAGCAGCCGGTCTCGCGCCAGGCCATCGCCGGGCTGCTCTGGTCCAAACAGTTTTACCACTACGTTGTTCACTCGTGGATCAAGGGCGACCCGAGCCAGCCCAAGCCGCCTCGGCAGCGCAAGAGCGGCCGCAACGCCGACTGGCGTCACCTCTTCAATCGCGATGTCATCTCGATGCCCGACAAGTGGGAGTATCCGTGGTACGCCGCGTGGGACCTCGCCTTCCACATGATTCCCTTCGCCGCGATCGATCCACACTTCGCCAAGGAGCAGTTGCTTCTGCTCCTTCGCGAGTGGTACATGCACCCCAACGGGCAGTTGCCCGCCTATGAGTTTGCATTTGGCGATGTCAACCCGCCCGTCCACGCATGGGCCTGCTGGCGCGTCTACAAAATCACCGGCGAACGCGGGCAGCGCGATACCGATTTCCTCGCTCGCGCTTTCCAGAAACTCCTGCTGAACTTCACCTGGTGGGTCAACCGCAAAGACCCCAGCGGCAAAAACCTCTTCGCCGGCGGCTTCCTCGGTCTTGACAACATCGGCGTCTTTGATCGCTCACGCCCGCTCCCCACCGGCGGCCATCTCGAACAGGCCGATGGCACCGCATGGATGGCCTTCTATTGCGGCACGATGCTCAGCATGGCGCTGGAGCTGGCCCGCTTCGACCCGGTGTACGAAGACCTCGCCAGCAAGTTCTTCGAGCACTTCGTCGCCATCTCCGACGCCATGAACACGCTCGGCGGCTCGGGCCTGTGGGATGATGATGACGGATTCTACTACGACCAGATCTGGGTGAACGACCAGGCCACCAAGCTGCGCGTCCGCTCATTGGTCGGCATCATCCCCATGCTCGCGGTCGAAGTTCTCGAAGACGAGTCGATCGACAAGCTCGCGGGCTTCCGCAAGCGCATGGATTGGTTCCTGAAGTATCGTCCCGATCTGGCTCGCCACATCTCCTACATGCAGCACCGCGACGACACGCCGGGCGCACCCCCTTGCGCACACCGGCTGCTGGCCATTCCCTCGCACGCGCGACTCGCCAGCGTGCTCACCTACCTGCTCGACGAGTCCGAGTTCCTCTCCCCCTTCGGCATCCGCTCACTCTCACGCATCCACGAATCCAAGCCCTTCGTGCTCAATGTGGCGGGCGAAGAGTTCCGTGTCGATTACACACCCGGCGAATCGACCACCGCCATCTTCGGCGGCAACAGCAACTGGCGCGGGCCGATCTGGTTCCCCTTGAACTTCCTCATCATCGAGGCGCTCGAGCGCTACCACCACTTCTACGGCGAGACCTTCACCGTCGAATGCCCCGTCGGTTCGGGCCAGATGCTCTCGCTCTCGCAGGTCGCCGACGAACTCCGCCGCCGACTCACCTCCCTCTTCCTCCCCGATTCCGCCGGACACCGACCCTCGCTCGCGGGCGATCGCCTCTTTGAAAGTGACCCCCACTCGCGTGATCTGATCCTCTTTCACGAACACTTCCACGCCGATACCGGACGGGGCCTGGGCGCCACGCACCAGACAGGCTGGACCGCGCTCGTGGCAGCCATGCTCCACTGCAAGCGTGCGTGAGTGACAAAGCCGCTGGAGACTTTGTTACTGGTTTTAACCGAACTTTTGCACGCCGTCCCAAGCCATTCCACTCGCAATGAACGCTACTTTCGCCCATCGCCGAGCATGTATCGTCGTGATCAAATCTGGTCTTAACCGAGTATTAATGCATTCGCCAGGTTTTTTCAAACTATTGGCTTATTATATGTGGTTAACTTCTTAACATTGATCGTTGCTTCAATCTGGTGCGTCCTATGTTCTGTTCGACCGGTAGTTTCACAGCCAGCAAATAACTTAAACATGCCGAGCGTGCCCGCAGGCGTACTCACCAACTCAAATGTTAAAGCTGACATCGATCCATTTTCACTCCACAATAAGAGGCTTGCATCGGTAATGACCGACGCAGACGGGAAATGGATCGATTACACAGTATATTCGGATAAGGATGATGCAAAATGCTTTTTACAAACAGTGCTTGGGCAAGAAGCCGGGCTGAAACCACCCGCGGCGACCAAGCGTGCGGAGGCATCTGCACCAAGCGATCAATCGTTGATGACAATAAGATACTTTACTATTGTGAGTTCAACGACACCGGTAAAACTTCTGAGATTTAGTAAAAACGCCGAATGGACTACGCCACGAGTACATTTCTTCGTATATACGTTGTGACCGTAGCTGCTTCTGCCGCAGTTATTTCTATTCAAGGCTGCGGCACGTATTCCCGCAAGCCCTTGCTTCACGAGACACCGCCGTCCGTCGCGCCCATCGGAAACCTCTCACAACGACGTGATTTCGACGGATTTCTCAGACTCACGAACAAGACAAGAATCAGTGGCGATCAACTCGGTGCGGATCACTGGTCATACATAGGTGTCAGGCTTGTTAAACAAGTTGACAACTTTGATCTGACACTTGTTGCTGACCGTGAGCTGCACTGGATCGAGCTTGACGCTCGTGGCCAAGTGGTCGGAGCCGCGGAAGTGCCGTCGAAGCTCGTGCCCGAGTGTTCGCTTGTCCTGAACCATGAGCAACCACCGGCCACAAGCACGGGTTGGTGGCTCAGCGTAAAGAGCGGGCCATGCACACAGACCTGCAAGCTGACCACTCAGCCTCGCGGCCTAAATATCCGCATACTTTCGGAGTGTCTCGACATCGCGGCTGCGCGGGCTGCTCAATAATGGCCGCCCGAGCAGGATAATCCTGTCACCACGCCATAGTCTGGTGAAAGCATACTTGGTGCAAGTGAACTTGGTGCAGGCAAACTTGGTGTGTGCGACTGCCCCACGCACCTCCAGCCAGGCACACATCCGCACTCTCAAATCTTCTTGTCAGCCACGTTCAGCGAACGACCGACCGCACGCTTGCGGTTAATCATCTTTCGCCCAGCGCGCGTCTTCATTCGCCCGCGAAACCCAAGCCGGCGCTTGCGCTTGATGTAGCTCTTCTTCTTCGGATAAGCCATCGACATGACAGGTACCTCGATCTAAGGGCTGCGCCCGGCCGGAACTGATCCCGGCGTTTCTCCGGGTGGGGATGCTAGGTCACCCGCTCGACCAAGGCCACTTTTCTCGTCCAGTCTCTGTCAACCATGTCTGGTCGCAGAGTGCCGAGCACTCACCATACCCATCTAAAGTTACCGGACCACGACCAAACATCTCATCATCCACAATTCACAAATCTCCGGTTCTCCCCCTGTCCGAGTGGTATATTGACCCTGCGGGACCGGCACGGTTCCGTGTGTGTTTGGTCGGAGTGCGATTGCTCGCCGGCCGCCGTCGGGTTTCGTGTTGCTTCGCTGTTCAAGCGATCCTCCGAAAACCGTCGGCTCGCGAGCAGGCGCGCCCCGCCATTCGCGGCTTCCAGCCGCCGGCGTTGCCAAGCATTCGCCCCTTCATGGGCCGAATGTTTGGCTCCACCACGCCGCGCGGATCATCCGGACCTCGGGGGCCATCGCGGCCCACGCCACGGCGCGCTTGCATGACCACCGAACTCATCGACACCGCCCAATCGATCACCGGCCATCGATTTTCCGATGCCCAGCTCCTCATCCGCGCCTTCACCCACGCCTCGGTCGCAGGTTCGCGCCAGGAATCCAACGAGCGCATGGAGTTTCTCGGCGACTCGGTCCTCGGCCTGGTCTGCTGCGAGATGATCTACTCCATCTACCCCGACCTGCTCGAAGGTGAGATGACCAAGATCAAGAGCACGGTGGTCTCACGCCAGACCTGCGCCACCATCGCCCGCGAACTCGGCCTGCACAAGCTGCTCATCCTCGGCAAGGGAATGCTCTCTCAACGCGAACTTCCCCAGAGCCTCGCCGCCGCCACTGTTGAGAGCATCATCGCCGCGCTCTACCTCGATGCGGGCATCGACCCCGTGCGCATATTTCTACGTCCCTTGCTTGAGCCGATGATCCGCCGCGCCGCGGCCAGCGGACACCAGGAAAACTTCAAGAGCGTTCTACAGCAGCACGCACAGCTCACCTTCGGTGAAAGCCCGGTCTACACCGTTCTTGATGAGAAAGGCCCTGACCACGCCAAGTGCTTTGAGATCTGCGTCGAGATCGGCGACCGCCGCTTTCCCGCATGTTGGGGCCAGAGCAAGAAGCAGGCCGAGCAACAGGCCGCGCTGCTGGCGCTCAGTGAGCTGGGCCTTGTCGATCAAACCGGCGACAGCATCCGCATGATGAAGGCCGCGCAGGCCATCGATCCCTGCCCGTAGCCAGGAGCAGCATCGCCATTCCTGGCGACGTTCCCGGCTTTAACCATAAAGCCTGAACAGCAGAAGCACCCCCACTTCCGCTATTCTCTCCCTGTGAACGACCTCTCACCCGATCTCCCCGCGACCCCGCTATCCACAAACACTTCCCGCGCGGTCCTGCTGATTCAGTGGGTCGGGTTCTTCGCTGGCCCACTCATCGCCCTCCTCATCCACGCGCTCGCGCCCGATACGCTCTCTGAGCCGGCGCGCCGTGTGCTCGCCATCGCCGCGTGGATGGCCACGTGGTGGGTGTCCGAGGCTGTCCACGTCAGTGTCACCGCGCTCCTCCCGCTCGTGCTCCTCCCACTGCTGCGCATCTGCACCATGAAAGAGGCCGCCGCACCTTACGGCGATGAAGTCATCTTCCTCTTCGTTGGCGGGTTTGTGATCGGCGAGGCCCTGCAATCCAGCGGCCTGCACAAACGCATCGCCATCAACACGCTGCTCGCCGTCGGCACCAGCCCGGCCCGCATCGTCGGCGGCGTCATGCTCACCACCGCCATCATCAGCATGTGGGTCTCCAACACCGCCACCACCATCATGATGCTCCCCATCGGCATCAGCCTTGTCGCGCTTGTGGAAAAGTGCGCACGCGCCAACAATGAGAACTCCGGTGGCTGGACACCCACCGCCGTTCGCAACCTCGGTATCTCCGTCGTGCTCGGCATCGCCTATGCCGCGTCGATCGGCGGCATGGGCACTCCCATCGGCTCTCCCCCGAACGTCATCATGATGAACTTCGCACGCGACAAGCTCGGACGCGAGATCGACTTCGGTCGGTGGATGACGATCGGCATCCCCCTCGTCGCGATCTTCCTCCCACTCGCCTGGCTGCTCCTCACACGCGTCCTGCACCCCGTTCACGCGCCCGAGATTACTGGCGGACGCGAGATGCTCCGCAACGAACGCCGCAAGCTCGGACGAATGTCGCGCGCCGAATGGGCCACGCTCACGGTCTTCCTCGCCGCGGCCTTCGCGTGGATCGCCCGCTCCTCAATCGTTCAACAGTTCAACCTCACCATCCGAATCAAAGAACGAGACGTCGCCCTGCTTACCGATGCTGGCATCGCCGTCGCCGCCGCGCTCCTGCTCTTCCTCATCCCCCTCAACTTCCGCAGACGAACATTCGTCGTCTCCTATGACAATGTTCAGAAGCTCCCGTGGGGAATCCTCATCCTCTTCGGCGGCGGACTCAGCATCGCCGATGCCATGTCGCGAACAGGTGTCGATGTCTTCATCGGCACCCAGTTCACCGGGCTCGCAGGCCTCCCATTCGTGCTCGTCATGCTGGTCCTGGTCGCCGCGATCGTCTTTCTTGGCGAGCTTGCCAGCAACGCCGCCGTCGTCACCGCGCTCATGCCCGTGCTGGTGGCCGCCGCGCCCGCCATGCAGATGGATCCACTCGTCCTCATGTTCGGCGCAACACTTGCGGCCAGCTGCGGCTTCATGCTTCCCGTCGCCACACCGCCAAACGCCATCGCCTTCGCAACCGGGCGCATCACCCAACCGCAGATGCTCCGCGCCGGTCTGATGCTGGATATTGTCGGCATCCTGCTCATCACCGCCGTCATGGGCTTCGCCGGCAGCCGCCTGCTCAGCAATTAAACAACGCGGTCGTCGCCACACATCCGCCACGGTGGGCCCACAGCGACAGCCGCGTGATCAAAATCACTTCAGAATCCGGCTTACACGCGATCAGTTCAGCGGCTTGCGGCCGAGACCATCGCCGTCGTCACGCCAGAAGACTCAACAATCTGCTGAGTTGACGTGAGCGCGATCGGTTGGCTCGCACGCGGTGCGCTGAAAATCGCCATTGCGGCATTGACCATGCCGAAAGCCACAAGGGTAAAAACGATTGCGCCTGAAAGGCGACGAGAAGAGAGAGACTTCACTTGTAATCTCCGAGAGTGAGATAGGCCACTGAGAGATGGCCGGAACACCACCAATATACCCCAAGATCTCGCCCTTGACAACCCCCCAAATAGGTACCCAAGGCAAATTCCAAGATTATCCACACAAAATACAAACGGACTTGCGGTTTTCCCTGGCTTGCGTTAGTATTCTGAAAGGATGATCACCCGCGTATCAACCAACACGCCTTTCCGGAGGTTCCGACAATGAGCATCTTCTTCGCCATGATCGTGCTGACCGCATCGTTCTTCGCGTGCGATCCGCCCGCGCTCGACAAACCCGCGCCCAAAGAACTTGAGCCCAAGATCAAAGCCAACGCGCCCACTCTCCCCGCCGAACGCACAGATGATGGTTTCAAGAGGCGCCACGCTTCGTTCAACGCGCGAGCCAAACAAGGCGCGGCCAAGGGTGACATCGGCCTCATCTTTCTTGGCGATTCGATCACCGAAGGTTGGGAAGGCGCGGGCAAGGCCGCGTGGAATGAGCACTTCGCCAAACACAACGCGGTAAACCTCGGCATCGGCGGCGACCAAACCCAGAACGTGCTCTGGCGATTGGCCAACGGCAACGTCGAAGGACTCGCCAAGCCCAAAGAAGGTTCGGCACCCAAGCTCATCGTTCTGATGATCGGCACCAACAACTCCAACGGCACCGACAACACCGCCGAAGAAATCGCCGCGGGAATCACCGCCATCGTCAACGACCTGCGCACACGCCTGCCCGAAACCAGAATCCTCCTCCTCGACATCTTTCCCCGCGGCGAACTGCCCAACGTCCAGCGCGAGAAGAATGTCCAGGCCAGCACCATCGCGGCCAAAATCGCCGATGACCAGATGATCCACCACCTCGACATCGGCCCATCGTTCCTCGAAAAAGATGGCACGATCACCAAAGCCATCATGCCCGATGCCCTGCACCTGAGCTCCGAGGGCTACGCACGCTGGGCCAAAGCCATCGAGCCAAAGGTCAAAGAACTGATGACCAAGTAGCCGCGTGCCATGGCCACGCCGCCTTGGGCATGGCCATGCGGCGAGACTGCACACACACCTGAAGAGTTGGTTGACGAACCACGGACGCTGGATTGTGGGATTGTAAATCTTGTCGAAGGGCGATCATTTCCGAACATTCTCGGACCATTTCGAATCGCGCACCCTGCTTCACCGGGTACATTCTCAGTGACCGGAGAGAGCGACCCGCATGTTTATCCGCCGACGGCTTCGAGAAGGTTCTCGTAACCGCCGGCGCGAAAGAAAGGTCCGCTCA
>Ga0209591_10000611_pt1 | contig 45827 bp, 35 predicted proteins | sample MAT01_FD_187207 | JGI IMG/M metagenome (GOLD analysis project Ga0209591, IMG submission 187207) | Freshwater microbial communities from Lake Fryxell liftoff mats and glacier meltwater in Antarctica - MAT-01 (SPAdes) (version 2) | ecosystem: Environmental > Aquatic > Freshwater > Ice > Liftoff...
TGGACTGCGGCCATAAGTGGCCATCTACCCGTTCGTCGGCGTAAAAACCGCGCATGTCAAACAGCCAGGGGATGCCAGTGTTGCGGCCCAAGCTGAGGGCTACCCGCGCCGAAATGTAGCTGCGGGCGTGAAGCAACTGAATCGGCTGACTGCTATTCAGCTTTATCGCCGCCCGGTACATACGAACCATGTCGTAGACCGTGGAGAGCACCGGCGGGCTTTTGGTATAGGTCAGCGGGATCCACTGAATGTGCGAGTGGTCCATTAGGGCCTGGATGGTGTTGCGCTGTTGTTCAAAAACCGCGGGCTTTTCGAAACTGATGATGCTGATGCAGTAGCCGTGACGCACCAGGCCTTGCAAGTAGGGAATGACCTGGCTCTGTCCAAGCGGGTCGGTCATGCCATCGTAAGACAGGAAAACAGCGTGCGGAGCAGAATGCTGCACCCTATTCGCTTTTGAGCGATTCAGCCAGAAAATGCTCCACGGTCAGGGCAAGGCCCTGCTTCATGCGGTAGCGGGGCTCGTAGCCGAGCAAGGACGCAGCCTTCTCAATGCTGGCCAAACTATCGCGGATATCGCCTGGACGGGATTCTTTGTGAACGGGTTCAGCGTCCGCGCCCAACAATTGGCGCAGGTGCTCGAACAACTGAAGCACCGTGAATCGCTCGCCTACGGCTACGTTGTACACCTGGCCGAGGGCTTCATGGTTGTCTGTGGTCAGTGCCAGCATGTTGGCCTGAACTACATTTTCAATGAAGGTGAAGTCGCGGGTTTGGCCGCCATCACCGTCTATCTCTACTGGCTGCCCGTTCAGAATCTTGTCAATGAACTTGGGTATCACGGCAGCATAAGGTCCGTTAGGGTCCTGGCGCGGACCAAACACGTTGAAATAGCGCAGCCCAATGATTTCCTGCCCGTACACCTGGCTAAACACTTGTTGGTACAATTCGCCTGCCAGCTTGCTCACGGCATAGGGCGAAAGGGGTTTGCCGATTTTGGCTTCTGTTTTGGGAAGAGTGGCTTCATCGCCGTACACGGAACTGGACGATGCATAGACCACTCGCTTGACGCGCGCTTGTCGCGCGGCAGTCAATACATTGACGTAACCATCTACATTGATCTGGTTTGTGGTGATGGGATCGGCTACCGAGCGTGGAACCGAACCCAAGGCAGCTTGATGGCTAACCATGTCCACGCCCTCGCAAGCGCGCAGGCAGGTGGCGAAATCGCGCATATCCCCTTCCACAAACTCATAGCGGGAATCATCGCGAAAAAGCTCAACATTGGATCGCAAACCGGTAATCAGGCTGTCCAGTACGCGAACCCGCTTTACCCCGTGTTGGAGCAAATACTCCACCAGGTGGCTCCCGATAAAGCCAGCGCCACCCGTGACCAGGATGGCGGTATCGGAGAGGGGGCTTTGGTGGTAAGACGTGGCGTAATGCAAGCTTATCTATTAATGAAGGCAAAGTTAGTCATGAACCAGAACTAGGAAAGGCTGACTGTGGTACAGTAATTGATTTGGGCTAACAAAACAGGAATTAAACTGATGTTTTACGCCCAACAGCGTAAATACCTTGGGAAAAATGATTGCGCCCAGTAATTGCGTATTGGATTTTGCCCAGCGCATGGATAATCTGCCGTGCTATGACTTGCTTCCACTGCATGAAAAACGGCGCTTCAAACTCCAGCCAAAGACCTGTATACTTTGGCCAAATGGGGGAATGAACCGGCTGCAAATAGCCAATTTTAAGCACATTGAAGCCAGCAGTCTCCAATAGTTGTCGAATAGACTTTTGGTTGTAGTGGCCAACGCGTTTTGACGGAGCAAATGCTTCTGATCCTCCGGCCTTTACACCCAGTTTTTGCTGGATCCAATGCCTCAAGACGAAGTAATCGCCATTGGGTACTTTAATAAATACGATGCCATGATCATTCAAATGTTTCTCACGCAGCTTCTTGAGATCAGCAACCGGATCCGGAAAATACTCCATTGAGTCCGTAAATGTTGCTATGTCCCATCGGCTGTCCGGAATATTTGCTGTGGCAAAGGTTCCAGGGAATATCGGCAGCTCCAGCACTTCCTTGGCAAACTTCCCCATAGCAGGGTGGGGTTCCACTCCTGAAACATCATACCCATTTCTCCGCGCTTCCAATCCGAAAAATCCATGGGCGCAACCAATATCAAGCAAGCGCTTCTTGCTCGAATAGTTGGAAACGACGTTCAAATAATCCTTGAAATTCTGTTGCCTGAAATGTTTAACTCGTCCTTGAACAATAGGATCATACAAGATAGTTAGCACATCGGCTGTAGAAGCTCCAAACAGATTTTCTGGCACGGAGTCCATGACAGGGGTGTATAGGAAACCACAGCTTTTGCAGCGTCCAACCTGCACACCGTCAGGAAACTCCTTGATGAGCAAATAATCATTGCTTTTGCACAACAAACAATTCGTTTGCTTTGTCATAAATTCCAGATCATTATTTGTTTCAAAGTCAGCAAAGAAAATCCAGCGACTAAAAAGAGCGTTGCCTTTATCAAATCAGGGCTCTCCGAGAGGATTGCCAGCGGCATAGGGAGCCGCCATTGAGCAATTGCAGATAGAAAGGCGATTCTCCTTGCAATTTTAAATCTGCAACTCTCTACCCATACATTCTCCTCCCGATATTCATTTGGAAAAGACTCAATGTCCTCAATGAGTATTTTGCAAACATCGGTATCAGGAAGCATAACTCCCGGATCATTGTGTGCGTCAAATAAATACCAATTATTATTATAAATATGTTCAACAACTACGTGATTCCATCTATTTCCAAAGAGGTAAACTCTTCCGGCCCTGATCCCCGCATAATTCAACATCAGTACCGCAACTCTGGCATTCTCTCCACAAAATCCGAACCCGGTTTTCAATGTGGTGGCGGCAGTTTGCCTCAGTAATGGGCGCTTTGCGTTTCGCTTGGCTGTATCGTAGTTTATATTATCCGATAAATATCTTTTTAATGAAATTATAAAATCAACATTGTTGACAGCATTTTTTGCAATTTTATTGGTTACGTTGCCTAACATTTTTCTTTCTTCCCACCAATTAAAAACAAAAATGGTAGCCACAACAAAACAACCGATAGCCATGAAGTATAATATCATCGATATGATTTTATACTGTTCTGGAAAATGAATCTGAATTAGCATTTAAACTTTGCTTTCTCAGGAGCAGATTATACATGGACTCCGTTTGATCAACCATCCGCTTTAGCGTATAAAATTCGAAGAGGCGATAGTGTGCGGATAGAACCAGACGGTTGCTTGTGGAATCGTTCGCGAGTATAGAACGTATGGCGGTTACAAGCCCTTCTACCTTAAATGAAGGGGCTAAAATACCAGTTTCTCCATTCTGAATCAAATCCCGGCAACCAATGGTATCGAAGGCCACCACTGGTTTTTGGGCAAAAAAAGCTTCGAAAATGACCAGCGGCAGCCCTTCTGCATAAGAAGGAACCAGGACCAGATCGGAGGCAAGCATCCAGCGAATTGGGTCTGGATCAAAGCCCTGGAAATGGACATGGTTGGACAGACCCAACTCGTTTGCACGCTGGCGCAGCGCTTCTTGCTCGGGGCCAGAGCCCACCACCACAAGGCGAATACCCGGATAAATGGGCAAAAGTTGCTGCATGGCTTCCAACGCCAATGGCACCCCTTTTCGCTTAATCAGCCTCCCAATGACCGCAATTTGGGGAGTACCCAAACGACAGTTGGGGTCTGGTGCAGGCCTTACCCCCGGAAAATCAAACCCGTGTTCCACCACCGGCCACTTTGCTGCCCCGCGAATGCCTGCTTGTGCATAAAAATCGCGAAGACCAGCGGAACAGGAATAGGTACAGGGCAGAAATCGGCGGGTGGCATTAAATACCTGCCAATAAAGATTGTGTGGAACGCGCTCCGGTTCCAGGACAAAGCGCTCCAAAATGCGCTCCTCGTATCCGTGAACTGTGCTGACCACCGGACAGCGGTTGCCAACCAATGCTCGAATGCAAGCCGCCCAAAAATCTGCGTAAATGAGGTGGGTATGCAGCAAGTCGAAGGGCTTCTGCTGCGCTACGCCGCTGCGGAATTGCCGCCAAAGCCACCAGGGCACCGAAGGATCCAGGTAGGATTGCGTCTTTCGGAAGAAGACGGGGACATTCTGGTCGCGAAATCCCTGCATCCAGAGATCCACTTCTGTGGCGCTACCCTGCGCTCGCGTGTTATGCACTCCCGCGAAGGCAACCTCGTGGCCGCGCTCCTGAAGGGCAGGAAGCAAGCGCAGGAGGTAGTTTTCAGAGCCCCCAATGCCTTGGGCATTTTGGGCAAACAGGATTTTCATGCGCCTAAACTGCCTAATTGAGCACCCGGTAACCCGGCAGTAGGCTGGCTGCCCACTCCCGCTCCGTTAAACGGATTGCTTGTTGCGACAAAACGCCGGCTTTCCAGTTGATCCCACACCAGTTCTGCCTGAATGCACAGCTTTTTAGAAAAGTGAATGTCGGGCAGGGCCTTGTCTAATTCGTCCGGAACAAAAACACTTTGAATGGGCACCGGGGTCAGGTGAAAGCCCCATTGTTGCGAAAGGAAGGCTTGCAAGGCGGCATCTGCTGTTTCCAAATCATCTGTGCGCAGAAGGACAATTTCGGTTGGGTATTGCTCGGCATGGCGAAGCAAAGCCTGGTTGTAGCGGATCCAGGTGCCCAGGTAGCGATTGGCCAGCAATCGGTTAGCCGGATGATGCCAATACGGGAGAAGGACCTTTTTGAGGCCTACGGCTGGTTGCTTTAAATCGCGACGCATTAGCGAATGCACCACGGTATTGTAGGGCCGGTACAAACCCAGCACTCTCAATTGCAACAACCGAGCTCGCCAGAAATCCAGGAAGAGGCTGGTACGCGGATCTTTCCACCCCCACTGTGGGCGTCCACCGCGCTCGCGCAAAAGGCTGTAAGCTTCCCGGGTTTCCTGTGCCGATACGTTCAATTCACGCTCGGGTGGAATGACAAAATCAACACCCTGTCTGGCCAGGATTTGCTTGTGAAACCCTACAAACACAAGGTCTTCAAAGTGACCGCGGGGATTGCCGTAGGTGGCTTCGAAATACTCATCGCCCAGATCCATCCCACAACGCTCCAGCCAACTGGCCGCCAGCGAGGTGCCGGAGCGGTGCATGCCGGTGATGGCTAAAATGCGTTGTGGAGGGGTCATTCCGTCTGGGTGAAATCTGGGTGAAAAGGAGATGCGCTTGGCAGCTCTGCGGGATTTAAGGTAAGGATTTGCTGGATCAGGCAGAGGACCGTTGCTGCATCGCACTGTTAAGAACCGTCAGGTAATGGTCGCGCTGCGACAATACGGAGTACCGATCCAGCACTGTCTGCCTGCCTGCCTGCCCTAACCGTTGGCGAAGTTCCTCCGATTCAACCAGTTGAGAAAGCTTTTGGAACCATTCTTCGTCAGTGTTGGCTAAATAACCGTTTTGGCCGTCCTGAATGATCTCCAGATTCACCCCCACCCTGGACATGACCGCAGGAATGCCGCAAGCCATGTATTGCAGCCCCTTAAATCCGCACTTTCCGCGTGTCCAGGGGTCATCTGGAAGAGGCATGATGCCAATGTCCAGTTGATTCAGGTCCTCAATTTCGCTCTCCAAGCGCCAGGGATCGCCTTGTAAGCTGAGCTCCGAGTTGTGGTAATGCGGGTCGCCGATGAGCTTGAAGCGGATTTTACCGCCAAATCTTTTCTTCAACTTCACCATTAAGGGCGTAAAGGCGTGAAAATAGGGCACCGTGGTTAGGCTGCCTGTCCAGCCAATGCAGACCGGCTCCCCTCCCATTTTTTTTCGGGCCAAGGGGCGGTGGTAATCCGTGTCAATGGTGGTGGGGATGATCGAAATGCGCGGGTTGTACTGCCGTGCATAGTCCGCTAAATAGGCATTCCCGGCGATAACCTCGTGCGAGGCCTCGATGATTTCGCCCGTTTTCCGTGCTGATTTAAGCCACCCAAACCCGCGGTTCTGCCGGGAAACATCTGCGAGCCAAATGGCGTCGTCAAAGTCAAAAATGAGCGCTGAGCGTCGGGCCATTTGCCGCTCAAACCAACTGCTCCCTAGCATAAAGGCCTCGCGCTGGACAAAATTAATGTCCGGCGCCGCCTGAAAAGACTCGCGCCAGCGCTTTGCTGTGGCATTGAGCACAATTCCCGCCTTGGCCGCCCAATGACCAGGACGGTAGTAAACCCGATCCTGCTCCTGGTTTAACAAATACGAAAACTCCAGCGAGAAGCCCTGCAGCTTGAAGTAGTCCAAATACTGCTCGTAACGGAATCGCTGGGAAGGAGACCGATCTGGTCGGTGGATGGTTTGAAAACGCAGCGTAGGCATGGGCTTCCGTTCATTAGATCATACCCTGCTAAGAACCCGACGCATCGGTCTGATCCTTTTGGGCATTTTCAGCCGCTAAGGCAGCGCTGTGTTTGCGATGCCCGGCCTGGTAGACTACCTGAACGAGTACAAAAAAAACAATATAACCGATCACTACTTGTATCGTTTGACCATAGGTCCAAGTATCCTGTTGCGTGTAAATCCAGTACCCAACCCCCATTCCCACAAGGGAAACTGCGCTAAATATGCTGCTCACTCCCCAGTCAGGAACTCCTAGAAAGGCAAGTTGATGAGTGGTGTGGTCTTTACCCCCAACAAACGGGGACTGCCCGCGGGCAATGCGGCGTATGAATACGGTGGTGGTATCGGTGATCGGCAACAAAAATGCCATTAGGGGAATGAGAAACTGTTTGATCTGCACAAGCTCCGAAGTCTCGTCTCGATTGTTCCAAAAAAGCAGGATGGCAACCGTGGCCATAAAAACACCTAAAAACATGCTGCCCGTATCTCCCATGTACATGCTGGAAGGATTCCAGTTGTACCAAAGGAACCCGACCAATGCCGCCAGAATGCCATAAAACACAAACGTATAAGCGGGCTCGCCCGCGCCTGCAAAAGTGAAAACCAATGCACCCAGCAAAGTGGACGCACTGACGGAAGCGGTAATGCCGTCCATATTATCCAGCATGTTTAGTGAGTTCATCATTCCCACAACCCACATGGTGGTAAACAAGTAATTTACTACCGGGATACCCGAAATAGTAATATAGACTCCGCCAGCGATCAACAGCGCAGCACAGCCCAATTGCCCCAGAAACTTCAGCATGGGGCGGGTGTTGTAGGTATCATCAGCAAGCCCGATGAAAAACCCCAGTGTGCACGCCGCAAAGATGCCCATGAGCTTGCGGTTCAGGAGATCGACTCCCTCAATTGGCAATAAGCCAATAGCCGTAAACGAAAGCAGAAACATGATGTAAAACCCGAGTCCGCCGAGCGATGGCTTGGTCTGACTGGTCCAGCGAACCATGTTGAGTTCATCCAAATTGCGAACGCCAAGCGTGCGAATAAAGCGGAGCAGAAGACCATAGATGGCCAAGCTGAACACGACGGCTCCGGAGAAGAACAGTACGTAATAGAGGCTGCTGCTCATTTCTGATCGCGTTTCCATTTGGCGGCAAAGATGCGACGGTACCAAGGCATTGGGTGTGCCGCATCGGAGTAGTAACCGTAGCCGTATCGGCTGGCGCGGTCTTTGTAACCATAGCCATACCCATAGCCATAGCCGTAACCAAGCCCGTAACCACCCGCTCCATAACCGCCCGTACCCATTCCAGCATCGTTAAGGATAAGGGAAAGACGCTTGATTTTGCCTTCGGCAACGATGTCGTTAATATTCTTTAGGAAGGTCCGGGCCGAATAATTTGCACGTACCACGTAAAGTGGAATGTCTACTTTCTTAAGAATATCCAGTGCATCAGTAACCAATCCGATCGGCGGAGTATCAATCAGGACCATGTCGTACTTGGTTTGCAAGTACGCAATTAAATCTTCTGCTTGCTTGGAAGCAATCAATTCAGAAGGATTAGGTGGAATAGGACCGGAAGGAATGACATCTAATCCCTCGTGGTCCGTATGCTCTACACATTCTTCAACTGTATTTGCCCCTATCAGAATTGTGCTGATCCCGGACTTGTTCGTCAAGTTAAACGCTCGGTGAAGCTTGGGCTTGCGCAAGTCAAAGTCAATAACGACTACTTTTTTCCCTAAAAGTGATTGAACAAGGCCCAGGTTGGAAATGATAAAGGTCTTTCCTTCACCTGAAATCGTAGAGGTAATGGCCAATGTAGGAGATGCCTTGCCTTGGCGAAAAAACTCGAGGTTTGTTCGAAGAGAGCGAAAAGATTCAGATATAAGCGACTTTGGATTGTTGGTAATAACTAATCTTGGTTGTTCCAGCGATTCAGGATAACGGGGTACCACACCTAAGATGTCTGCGTTGGTATACTTTTCTAAATCTCGCAAAGAAGTGATGGTATTGTGGAACATGTACCGAAACAACACCAATCCAAAACCTAAAAAGAGCCCAAAGATCACCGCTGCCAATTGAATGATTCCATGCTGGGTGCTTACAAGTGTAGCGCCAACTGCGCGCTCCAACAACACATAGTCTGAAACCAAACCAGCTTTGGCAATCTCAAACTCCGAACGCCGTTCAAGTAAAAGCAGGTAAAACTTCTCTTTGATTTCGTTAAGGCGGGTTAAGCGAACAAACTCCGCTTCCTTGCTAGGCAATTGATCAAACTTTCCATCATTAAACCCTAACAGATCATCAATGTACTGTTGGCTAATCGCCAACTTGGTGCGGGCACTGGTCAGTCCCTTTCGAAAGTCATCTGAAACCTGCCCAATTTGGTCATCCTTGAGTTTAACGCGAGGGTCTCGCTTCTTAACACTTACCAGTAAATTTGCTCGCTCCTGTTGAAGTTGTTGAATGGTGTTCACATATGCACTAAAGTCTATGAACTCTGAACTTGGCGGAAAGATGGTGGCCAGGTTGTAACTGGTATCTTGCAGATAAGCCTCTAACCAATTAAGCGTAGTCTCCTCCAAAGACAACTCCAACCTGCGATCCTCCAGTGAGAGGTATTGACTTCGAAGGTATTCCTCTTCCGCAACGGGATTAGTAAGCTTATTTTCTTCCTTAAATTCTCTTAAAGCGTTTTCCTGCTGGAACAATTCTCTCTTTAGCGTGTCGATCTGTTGGTCCAAAAAGGCAATAACCTGAGATGCACTTTCCGCTTTTACTTTGTAATCGTTTGCAATAATGGCATTCGACATGGCATTGGTAATGTCAGTTGCCATGGCTTGATGATCGCTGCGGAATGAAACCACCAATTTGTTTGCATCGTAGTTGGATAAAGCAATAGTTATGTTGCTGGCAATGTCCCGGCTTAAACGATCGCGGTCGTTAATAACAAAGTAATAATTGCCATCCTGAAGACTTTTCCAATCTGGCTGAAGCAGTGAAACATTTATATTTAAATGAGGAGTATGAAAGCTCTGCCCAAATACTTGATTAAATACCTGCTCCTTGCCATTAACACTGTAGGCAATTTTATACTTTGTTTCCGTGATGTCTCTTATATAAATTAGTTTGTCGAGTATCGCTGAATCCAACACCTCCTGGGTTATCTGAAATGGCTCATTTCGATAAAATGTACCTACCAGAACATTTCCCTTGTTATACACGCTTACATCAAGAGGAAGCGAACGAGTGGCCCAACGGATAAACCTACTCGAACGCATTAACTCGATCTCTTGGTAGATAACCTCTGTGTTATCGCGCTTCAACAGTTTGTCAATATCGATGAGGTTAGGTGACTCAACTGTCTTTAATAGTAGGGTCGAGTCTGCCTGAAACATTGGTACTTGATAGCGAAGGTAAAAAAGGGTGATTGCCATAAAACACCCAACAGCGAGGATAACAATCCAAATTAAATTTATACGAAGAATATATAGAAAAAGACCAAGGTTAAAATCGTCGCCAAAAAGCGCTTCGATTGGACTGCGAAAACCAGGTTTTTGAGCAGGAATGTTTCTGGATTCGGTCATACCGCGCTTGGCTTAAGGATTCAATACTCTTACCAGAGTAAATATGCTCACAACGGTAGCGACCAATGTAAAAATCGGAGCAACTTGTGTTAAGAAGGTGGCCTGGAAAACGGGATCTATGTAAACAACGTCTCCATGGTGTACAAAAACGCCAATTTGATCTAATGACTCAATGTCGCGCAAATCGATTTGAGAGACAAGGTACTTTCCGTCAACTCCGTCTCGGATGAGCTTTATCTGGTAGGCCTTTCCCGTAGAAGGGATTCCCCCTGCATGGGCCAACACCTCGATCAAGGTCATGTTCTCCGATGTTAGTGGAACTACAACGCCTTGTTCGCTGGCTGGGAATACAAAAGCACGACGATTCACCACCTCGATTTGAGCGAATGGATTAATAAAGTACGCTTCAAATGCCCGCTCTATAGCTGTCTCGACTTCCCGTTGCGTCTTTCCGTTAACAAAGAGCGTATCAATGAAAGGCAGTCTGATGTAACCCAACTGATCTACATCAAAAACATTGGGGCCACGATTAAAGCCTCCTTCAGGTGAGGTGAGGCCAGGAGTAAGCATCGTATACCCGTCATTGGTCAATATCTGCACACTAATGCGATCACCTGGTCCTAAACGGATTTGTTGAGGTAAACTGTCTGATAGATCTTGATAGGGATAGTCCTTATCGGCCAAAAACATCCGGTTTGGGTTCCAAGCCTTACAGGAAGCTATACTTAGAAGGATGAAAACCACAAAAACCGCTCTAAACGCCTTGCAGTACACTATTCCATTCATCTTTGCAAAGGTAATGCGCGCTAACTTATCCTTTCACTAACTAAGCCAATCTCCCGCATTTGGATTTCTGTCTCCAGACGTTTATCAATCTGCCTTTAGTTATTACTCCCGAAGGCAAGTGGAGAAACCCTTTGAGCATTATCAAAGGCATTGACCCCATTGACTTGATGACCATCCCTCTGTATCTGATGGTCATCCTCTTTGTTACCTACATTGTACAGTCCAAACTATCGCCCACAAAAGCTTACGGTCGATTTCTGATGCCGGCGGTGAGTGTTAAACTCTTGTCAGCCATTGCTTTTGCTGCTGTTTATGTATACCACTATGATGGAATTGGCGATACGTTCTACTATTTCGAAGGGTCAAAGATTATGCATGAGGCATGGTTGGACTCCCCTGAACTTGGATTCCGAGTTTTGATGCAACCGGCAGGTGAATTTGAACCGTTTACTTTCCCATACACTAGCAGGATGCCTGGTTTCTGGAGAGGAGATGTTGAAATGGTATCCATGTACAAAGTGGTCGGCACTGTCATGCTCCTCGGATTTCAGTCATATTGGCTGACAACACTTTTGATTGCGATAGTTGGGTTTACGGGTCTATGGAAACTCTTTCGATTCTTTGCTGATCAATACCCGGATTTGACAAAGAAGGCAGCAATTGCAGTTTTCTTTATACCCTCATCTATGTTCTGGGGCTCTGGAATCCTAAAAGACACGATATGCTTCGGCGCATTAGGCTGGGTAGTCTGGTGTATGTATCAAATTTTCGCCAAGAAAAAAAGTGTGCCTGCTCATCTACTGCTTGGTGTAATATTTTCAATAGTAATATTGAGCTTAAAGGCCTACATACTTTATGCCGTATTTCCAGCCATTGCAGTTTGGCTTATCATGCAATTTAGACCCAAAAACGAATCCATCATACTAAAATATACAGTCACTCCAGCCATTATAGCCATCATAAGCATTGGAATGTACTTTGCTATGCAAAGCATTAGCGACAGTTCAGAAAAGTATGCTATTGACAACCTAGAAAAGCAAGCTAAAGGATTCCAATCAGACCATGGCAATGCTGCTGCTCATCAAGACGCCAGTATTTACTCCTTAGGAGCTGTATCCTATACCCCTTTAGGGTTGCTAAGTAAGTTCCCAGCAGCTGTCAACGTCACTTATTTTCGACCTTACCTCTGGGAAGTGGGGGACCCATTTCAATTGCTTTCAAGCATTGAAAGCATGGTGTTTTTCATGCTACTATTGCAAACAATCTGGCGCGTTGGGATAATAAACTTCTTTAAACTATTAGGTTCAAATGCCGAAATAGGATTTTGTCTCACTTTTGTACTTTTGTTTGGGTTTTCCGTTGGCTTTACGGCTTATAATTTCGGAGCATTGGTTCGATTTAAAATTCCTGTTCTCCCATTTTATGTAATGCTGATGTATCTAATTCAACATGAGTACTTCAAAGAGAAACGGGTCAAAGAGTTACCCAGACAAGAACGAAAACTCTTTGGACAGCCTGCTCAAATCCCGTAATAATCAGCGACGTAACTTAGCTATGGCTCGAATCACGCGAAAGGCCGGAGAGTTTAACATTCCTCGAACAGAACGATAGTCTGTATGCGGTTTGGGAGTCTCGAGCATTATACGATCAAACTCAGCTTCAGTAAGACCAAACTTCTTCACTACGTAGGTCTTGTCCTCCTTTAATTGAACAGGATCACAAATAGGCTGCTTTAGCAATTCTAATGCCTGATCTCGAGTTAACTGTCCTGCACAAATCAATGTGCTCAAATGGGACTTACGCTTATCAATCCCAAACTTAGTAGGAAGAATATATGCCTGATAAAAACGTGTAAAAATTGACTCATAATGTTTACCTCCATAATCACGCCAATCAAGGTGTTCTTGTATAGTTCTTTTGGCATCCTCCTTGTTATAATCTATTAAATCCAAATAATAAATATGCTGAATTCCATACATCTTGTTCTTTGCCATCATATTGAAATAGCCAAGTGTTGGAAATGTTCGTATCCTTTTTGAGCCAAACTTTTTATGTATACTATTAATATTAAATAAGTCGTTTTTTTGGAAAACCCAACTTGGAGGTAAAATGCCTTCCGTGGTAAAATTCTCACCGCTTAATACATACTTTATATTGTGTTTTACAGCTAGCTTGTACATGACTGCACTAATCGCATGGTCCGTAAGTAGTTCAATATCCACAACGGATGCTTTAAGAAAAGATAATTGCAAATCTTTAAACTCTGCCCAATCAATGACGTGGGTATACAAATCAATACCAAGCTTATTTACTATGTTTTCAATGTTCTTAACAGCCAACTCGCTGTTCCAACCATTATCCAAATGAACTGCCAGTGGTCGCAATCCCGCCTCTTTAACTTTCCAAGCAACATACGTACTATCTACTCCTCCACTTATCCCGATAATGCAATTGTACTTTCCAGTAGATGACCGTTTAATTCGTTGCAACACCTTTTGGAGCTCCGTTGCCTTCTGCATTGCAGGCAAAACTCTTCGCCTGTAAACTTCATCATACAGGTGACACATGGAACAAACACCATCTTGATCAAAAGTGATGGAAGGATCATCGCTTGAATCTAAGACACAGCGTGTGCAGGATTGCATTGTCATAAGATTGCCTTAATTAAATCCTCTTGGTTCACATAACTGATCAAAACTGCTTTGTGAGGACCCTGGAAGACGAACAGGCTGCCTGCCGCAACAGCAGAAGCACCTGCATCAAAACCTTCCTTTAAATGCGACTTAGTGCCAGCTCCACCCGCCAGAATAAATGGGACACTCAATTGATTCCCAAGTGTCCTTGCCAAATCCAAATCATAACCGTTCATACGGCCATCGCGGTCAATAGAATTGACCATAATTTCACCAACACCATCTTCCTGATACTTTATGGCTAAATCCACAGGATTCCAGGATGTCTTTTGTGATCCACCCTTGATATAGACTCTTGATCGGCCAAACAGATCATTCTTATAGTCAATTGAGGCCACAATCGAGGATGCTCCACACCGCAGCGATGCTTCGCGAATGAATCCATCCGAAAGTACCCCGGCACTATTAATTATTGCTTTCTCAACACCCAATCTGTTCAATGCGATAATATCTTCTACTGATGAAATACCTCCTCCATAGGACAAAGGCATAAAACATTCACTGGAAATTTCCTCTAGCAAAGCTAAGTTAAGTTTGCTCCGTCGTTGACAGACATTTAAATCGAGAAAAACGAGTTCATCGACACACTTATCGTTAAAAATTTTCACAGCGTTAATAGGATCTCCGATATAAACCGGGTTTTTAAACGCAATCGTTTTAACCAAACCCTCCCCATAAAAGAGGAGCGTGGGTATAACACGACGATAAGGCTCAACAAACTTCACTATAATCTTACTTGAGAGTCAAACAGGCAAAAGCTTTTAACAATTCCATTCCGAAGGCATGACTTTTCTCGGGATGGAATTGCACACCAAAGACATTATTCCGGCTGATTGCAGAATCAAATGAGATTCCATAATCAGATTCCAACAAAACATCTTCACGGTCCGCACAGGATGCGTAGTATGAATGCACAAAGTAAAACCTAGAATTGTCTCTCAGCGGTGCTGTGAGGGCCGATGACTTCTTTGCCCTAACTGCACTCCACCCGATATGGGGAATACGCAAGGTTAAGTCACCTATCTGAGCGGGGAACCGCCTAACCTCACCAGGAATCCAATTTAGTCCATCCACCTGTCCCTCACTGCTTCTTGTCATCATCATCTGCATGCCTAGACAGATGCCTAAAACAGGCTTGTTTTGATGAAATACCTGATGCTCAAGTGCTGGAATAAGCCCGGAGGCTTTTAGTTTGGAAATTCCCTCGCCGAAAGCACCTACACCAGGCAAAATAAACCCCTCAGACTGCTCAAGGACTTTGGGATTATTCGCAAAAACTGAAGACTGATCCAACTTTAACAGCATATTTCTGATCGACTGAATGTTGCCGATACCGTAGTCTACTATAGCAATCATTGATTGTATTCATCATTTAACTCGGTGTAGACACGCTCAACCACTCTTTTTTCAAGGCTCCAACTGTTCTGATCAGCAACTTGAGCAATTCGGCTTTTAACTTCAGCAAGCTTTCCCTTATCTAGATTCAAGACGAATGCTTTTAATGCTTCTGATTTGCAAGCCACTTGCCAACCGCATTGATTTTGCTGGACAAAGGCAGAAAGTTCAGGAAGGTCACTGACTAAAACAGGTAAACCAGCCTGAATATATTCGAATAGTTTATTTGGCAGACAATAGCGATAACTCAAACAAGTATCTTCTATTAAACACAATCCGATGTCTGCTTGCGCAGTGTAAGAGAGTATCTCGTTTGGATGAGCAGGTGGAAGAATATGAATATTGCTGACTTCCCGTGCTAAAGCCTTCAAACTAGACTCCAAACGACCATACCCAAGTAAGACCAAATGAAATGATTGCGGTAAATCTTGAAAAGCTGCTACCAAAGCCTCTAATCCTCTGCCCTCAAAAAATGCACCTTGGTACAGGAATACTAAATCACCCTCAGCTGCCTGTATCCTCTTGCGTATGTCGAACGTGGCAACTACCTGACCTTTTGTTCGCTCAGCAATGTTTCTTACCAGATTTACATTTTTGAGTCGATAATGATCTTGATACCATTGTCCGATAAGTCCACTAACGACAAAAACAACATCTGCTTTGTTAATCCATTTAGATTCAACCCAGGCGGCGATTCGCTTATTTAAATTTGTCCAACCACTTCGCTCTGTTTCAAGCTCGTGTGCATCGTAAATTAGTTTTGATCTGGGATGCAATAACTTCAAAACAATTGCTGGTAGTAGGTCTTCAACACCATTAGAATGAATTATACGGACATCCTTTCGCGCATATGATAGAATCACCCAGAGATACCAATACAAATAACGAATAACCGCAAAGCCACGGAGCTTGGGTAGTCGATGCAAGGATGGCAATCGGACAATGGTTCTATATTGATCAATAATTTCTCGATTAGGCAAATTCTGCTCTCTATATCCTACTATTTGAATAGTATCAAAGAATTTAAGAGATGCTGCTACTTTAGTCATCCGGAGTATCCTGCTTTCATGCGTCAAAGGACTGGTGTAAAGGTGAATATTACACACATTTGATTGAGTTGCCATGCTTTTTGAAATGCCGACAGGAAAAAAAGCCTATAAACCGAGCTGAAAATTAACAATTGCTAGAGGAAGTACTTTCCGTCTGCCTTGCATAGAGATAAGCTTGACTGCTCTGCCATTTTCTCCTTAAAACGGCGGCAAGAACTTGTGACACAAAGTTACTACTTTTGCCCTGTTTGCAAAGCCAACAAATGGCAATTAAAGCCTTTATAGATGGCCAAAGCACGTCCTACAAACGTTAAGGCTGTGCCCCGATTGTTGATACCTGTATGCCTGATAAATTGCAATGTACACTTAATTCAGCAAAATTTTAGAACGTTGCGTAGCCTCAAATGAAGAAAGTACGCTGGCCGCAAGGTAAAAAATTTGCCTTCACAATCGTTGATGACACAGATAATGCTACTGTTGAAAATGTTCTCAACATTTACAAAACATTAACAGAATTTGGGTTATTCATTACCAAGACAGTTTGGCCGTTAAAGGTTGATCCAGGAGTCCACTACCAATCCAGTGAAACACTTCAAGATGAGGTTTACCTAAATTTCATACTTGAACTTCAAGCGAATGGCCATGAAATTGCCATTCACGGCGTCAGAGGTTGCTCGTCAAAGCGTGAAACTATCAAGTCAGGTCTGGAATTGTACCGGAATGTGATCGGCAGTAATCCAAAAATCCATATCAATCATGCGCAGAATTTGGACAATCTATACTGGGGTAAGGCTTGGATACCCGGATGGAAAAAATTTCTTAGGTCTTATCCTGACAATGGATCAGGATATGGTCATGTTAAACACTCGGAGTACTTTTGGGGTGACATAGCTAAAGAAACCATTCGTTATGTTCGTGGATACGTTTTCAATCAGGGTAACACACTCGCAGCGGACCCCTATATGCCCTATTATGATCCTAATATGCCCTTTGTCAATAACTGGTTCTCCAGCTCCAATGGGGACGGATTGTCGAGGATGTTGTACCTGACTTCGCCGAAAAACATTGATGATTTGGAAGCAACCCACGGTGCCTGCATAGTTTATACACACTTCGGAGATCCCTATTATATAGAAAATGGCAAGATTAATCGTGAATTAAAATTGAACTTACAGAAACTATCCAAAAGAAATGGGTGGTTTGTTCCCGTACGGCAATTGTTGGATCATCTGAGTGAAAGAAAGTCGACGCACATCAATCCAATTCAGCGTGCGTGGCTAGATCTAAAATATATAAGTGACTTAAAAAAACATTTATGAAAAAGGAGTATATTAATATAATAACATACTTTTATATATCTATTCGCCACTTGTTAAATGCTCACATTCTTGAAGCTAGAGCATATTTTGTCGGAGGGCTATGGAGAACCTTTGAATGGATAAGTTTCCCTTTTAAGAGGAATGTGGTTGTGTGTGCTTTTTGTGGCTGGGAGGGTCCAAAGTATAAGACATTTGTGGCATCAACTGTACTGCGGCATAATGCTCTCTGTCCGCATTGTCTTTCTCTGGAAAGGCATAGAGAATTTTTACACTTATTCAAGGTTATATCAGAGCATCCGAACCAACTTACTTCAACAATTCTTGATATTGCCCCTACACTAGCGTTCTCAAACTACTGTAAAAATAATGAATTTATAGACTATCTATCTATTGATTTGCAATCACAATTTGCAATGAAACATATGAATCTAGAGAACCTTTCTCTGCCTTCCACTACTTACGATATTGTCGTGTGTTATCATGTACTGGATTACCTGAATAATGACGCAAAAGGCATGTCTGAAATCTTTCGAGTTCTTAAAGATGATGGAATTACAATAACACAGGAAGGCATTGATTACCAGAACTCAACAAGTGTGGAATGGGAAGTTGCACTTCCTGAGCATGAATACCGGATCAGACAGTACGGATTCGATTTCTTTGACAAATGGCGGTCAGCAGGCTTTGAATTCCTTTTGATTGATCGGGAAGGGGTTTTTAGTCCCGTAATTATCAGCGTAAAAAATAGTAAACTTAAAGCACTTCAAGCTTTGGAAAATAAATTGAGAGAAAACGGATACCGTGTTCTTACTCCTTTACTAAACTGATGCTCCTTAAGACTCCTGCCAACAATTCTGTCTGTGCTCGCCTGGAATATCTGTAAATGTAGGAAGGATCTATCACCTTTGGATATGGAGTAGTACTTAGTTTGGCCTCCAAATGTGCTATCAAAAAGCTAATGGCTTGGTCACGTCCGCGCAATCGTTGACCCAACTTGGTTTCATCTGAAACGATCGCATCAATTACATCGTCATCACCAGGATAGACCATTATAGGAATTCGGTGTCCTATGTATTGAAATAGCTTGCTGGTTGGAATACCCTTTTCAGATCCATAGGCCATCATTAGCAACATGTCTGAATTGGCTTCCAACTGAATGCATTTCTCTCGTGATACCATTGGATAAACTTCCACAAGGCTACCTAAGTCTTGCACAGCTGCACGAAGCCTCCTCGCTCCGGGTGGATATGCTTCGGCACCTATAAAGCGCAACTCAATGCTAATTCTATCTTGATAGTCTTTACGCACCATTCTATACACATCGAGAAATCGTTCGAGATCTTGTTCAGGATATAGTGTTCCTGAGTAGCAAATAACAAAAGTGTTTAACTCCTTTTGCAGGGTAGGCAACAAATAATCTTCTTCGAAATATCCATTTGCAACCAAGTATCCAGGTTTAGCAATAAACGCAGCAATTCGCTGAATCAAGAGTTCAGACACTGAAATAAAACATACGCTTGAAGCCAGCCATTTTCTTTCACTTCTGGCCTCCAATGAATAAACTAATTTATATATGTATGATGACTGTCGGTTTAGGCGTTTGGTTGACCAATCATCGCGATAATCAGCGATCCAACATAAATGTGGATAACGGGCACCGAGTCGTGACGCGATGAAGAATAATGGGTATGGGTTAGCGGAAGCTATGAGTATTCGGATAGTAGGATTGCTTGAAAGCAGCTGATCGCTCACAGCAAACAATTCTCGATAGGGCAATACTGCTAGTGAAAAATTCTGCAGAACTAACTCAAGAAAAGTGAATGCCTTTCCTATTGGGGAAGCCTTGAAGCCCAGCTTAGAGGCTTGTTCTTTTATAGAAGGATGTAAAGGCACAAAATGCACTTCGCCTTCTTTTTCAACCACAACCTTTGGATACTTAGTCGCCACCTTTTCAGGCTCCAAATAGGCTTCCCAATCTACCGTTACTATGATCGGATAGTAACCAAACAAATGCAAATATTTAAACCATGCAAAGGGCCTGCTCGCAGCCGTAAACCTGGAAGGAGGGAAAAAGTAAGATATAATTAATATTTTTTCCATTTAAATCGCTGGCTGGATCAAGCTACCCTTGCTCTGACGTTTTCCAGAAACTTTATTAATGGTTGCTTATTCGCTGAAAATGAATATCGTGCATGAATGGTTTGCCTTGCGGAATCTCCAATGGAAGCAAACTGGTCGGCTTGTCCGATAATGGATTGTAATACACAGTCCCAATCCTGGCCTTGCTCCACTAAAAAACCATTGACTTTGTCTTGAATGATTTGACTATTAACACCAACTGCCGAAGCGACCGAAACTACACCAATTCCCATATATTGAATCAATTTAAAACCACATTTACCACTGTCCTTGTTATCTCCTAATAAGGGCATTAATCCTATATCAATTTGTCTAAGGCTATCCAATTGAGTTGACATACTCCATGGTATGTTCTGAATCGGGAAGTTGACTGGCATGCTGTAGGCGAGACCTGAGATAACCACCAATTCGACAGGAATTAGTGAATGAAGCCGGTTAAGCGATGGCACAAGATGGTCAAGCAGGTAAAGATTACCTACCGAACCAATCCACCCTAACCGAACTGGGGAGACAACCGGATTTCTCTGATAGTCGCGAGGCATATCCTGTTCATAATCAACACAGGTCGGAAGAACCAAGAATCGGGACTGTTGCAAAATTTCCGATGTCCGTACTTGTTTAAATAAAAATCTCTCTGCCAAGAAAGGGCTACCGGGAAGGAAGTACTTGTACATGGAAATAGAAACATCAAACTTATCGTGCGCTTGAAAAAGTAGTTTCCCAAACATACTTTCCTTTGCCAATCCAGATTTTGCAGCTGCCAAATCATCATCAAAATCTAAAATAGCCTCGGGATGCATACGCAAAAGCAAGCGCTCTAAGAATAAATTACCGTACTCATTGTAAATTAAAACCTCTCTTCGAACGATAACCAACTCATAATTAGCAGATCGAAGAACTTGAAAAAATCTGCGCCAGGCAGGCTTAATATATAACCAAAATGAATTATTATTAACCCACTTATTGAACTCTAATTCCGAATAACATGTCTGTACATCAACATCGTATCCATCCAATCGCAAAATTTCAGCCCAACGGGCTACTCGGTACTCGTATCCCGCATTGCCTTTCCAAAAAGCTGCTAAGATTAAAACCGATTTAGGGCTTCGCTTCTTCTTTCGCGTCCACCAAACCTTACTAGCCAGGATCAAAGGATACAAACAAAGGGACAAGAAGATTAGGCGGTAAATTACCGTCAGTATATTTAATAATTTTATATAAATACGTTTCACAGTAATGATCTGATGAATGATTGCCTCGCAAGCTAATGGAAACAGAAGATAAGGCGAGGCATTTTTATAACGACTCTTTAAAAAGATGAGACAAAGATAACGCTATGCTTTTACTTACTATTGGCGGGCTAGAAACTGTTTGTAGACTTGAACAGTATCCGTTTTTGCAACATTACTTTCCTACAAACCCTATTTAAATGTCTCCTAAGAACATTGCTGCATTGATAACTTTCCAAGAGTCCAAGTATTGGGGCGTGACATAGCCTCGAGCAATCAATGCCTCCTTGGAAGTATGGTAAAGCTCACCAGCTGCTGGATGCTTCATCCATTGCTCTTGAGGTACCTCGAAGCCGATTTTTCGCCGCCGCCAGACAATCTCATCGGGAAGCCAACCCTGCATAGCATTGCGTAGAATGGCTTTGGACCAGCCCCCAGACAAAAGGTAGCGGACGTGGAGGGACATTGCGAAGGCTACCATTTCATGGCACAAATATGGCAATCGGACTTCTACCGAATGCGCCATCGAATTTCGATCTGCGAATCGCAAAAGCTTCTCTAAACCCTGTTGTGACAATTGATAGCGTAAAGCTTCCTTCAAACCACTAAATTCGGCAAAGGGAGAGGCTGCCCGACCGTAGGTGCGATTAAAATCACGCCCGATTCCCGGTTCCGGATAAGGCACCAAAGACCGCTTTAATGCTGCAACTGACCGTACCAATCCAGGCATGAGCCGTGACAAGACGTCTCGACTACTAAAGGAAATATCTAAATCATGGTTCTGCTTTATTGCCTGAACAAATCGCTTTGAGGCTACACGATCAAAAAGCAACTCCTTAAGATACCAGCTGAAATCCTTTTCATATCCACATAAGTATTCATCTGCTCCTTGCCCGTCAAGCATAACAAGGGTGCCTTCCGATCGAGCAGCTTCGTACACACAGTACTGCGCATATATACTTCCCGTCTGGAAAGGTTCCTCCTGGAAGTATAATAATTTCTCCAAATCGCGTAAAAGATTGGTTTCATTGACGAAAACATTCGTATGCTGCGTGCCAAAGGACTTGCAAACAAGTTCAATGTACGATCCTTCGTCGTTTGAGAAATCCTGAAATCTAGCAGAGTACGTTCGTGTATTTGAACCTAATTTCTGAACTAGCGCTACAATGGAACTGGAGTCGATTCCTCCGGAAAGCGAAACTCCAATTTGAACATCAGCCCGAAGCCGACGCATTACAGATTGACACATTAGATTACGCCACTGCAGCGTTAACTCATGTTGATCAAGATGCAAGGATTGCTCGATATCAATCTTCCAATAAGGATATTCTGTTAACGTGTTGTTCCTATAAAAAAAGTAATGAGCAGGTTTAATCTTTTTAATACCTGAAAAAAAGGTCTCGCTTTGATCAAATGGATTCTCGACTAAATCCAATGCCAAATAATTATACAACATCTTCTCTGTGCGGATAGCTTCAACTCCTGCTCTCCACAAGGCTTTCATTTCAGAGGCAAAAACCAGCCTATCCTTGCCGGTGTGATAAAATAGTGGCTTTTCTCCAAACCGGTCACGCGCACCAAATAATTCATTATTCAATTCATCATATATTACAAAAGCAAACATTCCGTCGAGCTTCTCTAAACAGGCAGGACCATATTCGTGATAAGCTGTCAGAAGCACTTCTGTATCCGTTTCAGTCTTAAAAATGTAACCTTTCTTTGCTAACTCAGCTCTTAACTCAATGTAATTGTACACTTCACCATTGTAGGTCATCGCGTAACGATCCAATAATGTCATCGGTTGCTTTCCGTGATCGCTTAAATCAATAATGGAAAGTCGAGTATGCCCTAAACATACATTGCCAGTAATGGAATGCCATATACCTTGACCATCGGGTCCCCGATGAACAAGCGCTCTATTCATGGCAGCGACTTCAAATTCAAGATTATCCTCTCCTCGATCAGACCAAATCCCGGCAATTCCGCACATTTAATTGCATTTAGATCATCTCCCAGTAACTTTATTCTCCTCCTGAAAAGTATACCTTATAAACAAGCAGACTCTAACTATATCATTGCAGATTCTTTAATAAGCATCGTCCTATATATCTCTCAAAGTTAGCTAAATTGATGACGGCGCAAAATTAAGCTAAAATGAAGGCAATACAATAAAAATCAGTCAATTATCTACGATAAAATTACTTTATTCAAAATATAGAGTGCAATCATTAACCCATATTTAGTGACCAAAAGGCAAAAGTTAACTGGCTTCTGAAGCAATGTACTGACAAACGCTGGTTGCACTTATCATGGTTGTCTCAGCTTAACCCTTTGCCACCTTGCTAAAAAGCACCTTTCGCAAAACGCGAAAACTTGCTCCAAGGCGGAACAAAACTACACAGAAGACGATCATTGATAAAAGCACGCGAATCCCCAATTTCTGCAAAGGGTTCCACTCCAGGTGAACCAAGACTGCAGAAAGGCTGAAGGCTGACAATAATGCAATTCCAGCGATAAAAAAGGACCACTTATCGAAAGCAATTGGATAGTGTTTTTGAGATTCCCAATACTGGATTCCGATCCAGACTAAACCTCCAAGCAGGGTGCCGAGAGCCACGCCTTCTATTCCAATGAGGGAATAAAGAACAATGCTGGAAAGCGTATTTACCCCAACTGAGGCAATAGCAGCTTTGCTAATTGACTTTGTTCTGCCTGTTACATGGATGCCAAGCGTAAACACATAGATAGATCCAGCCACATAGTTAAACAAAGTCAAAATTCCGATAGTACTGCTTGATTCTAAATAGTCTGGTGCGAAAAAGGCAAGCAACTCGGCACGAAACAAAACCAGGAAACAAACAAAAAATGCACCCAAAAGGACATAAAGTGCATTCACCTTGGAATAAATCTCCTTAGCATTCTCGTTCTTACTGATGTTCATTGCTAATGGGAACCAAGCCATGGAAAACCCTGATACAACAAGTTGCGTGATGTTGGCAATTCTCGCTCCGATGGAATACACCCCAACATCATGCAAGTTTCCAAAAGTAACCAGGATATAGCGGTCCAATAAGTTGGCCAACTCAAACAAAACCATCGCCGAGACCAGATGGATGGAGTATCCAAGAATCTGCTTCAATCGCTGTCGGTCGAATTCCCAACCTAAATCGCCCCAAACAAAATAAAGACTTAGCAATAAACTAACCACCATTCCTATAGCAGATGCGATAAAGAAGCCTATAATTCCGGTTTGGAAATGGTAGACAAACAGAAATCCAAGACCACTTAACAAAACAAAATTTGTCAACGATCCAATGAGGTACTTTTTCCTATCTAATTTTGCTATCAGTATGGTTTGGAAATAATTCATAAACAGGGAGCCAAAAACTAAAAAAATACACACCCGATAAACTGTCTCATAGCCTTCCAACTTAAACACCTGCCTGACTAAAAAAGTCTCCAGAATCAGCATGGAGAGGCAGTACAATGTCCCTAAAATGGTCAATGCAATAAGGATCGTTCCTAAACTCTTACGCTTCAGCAAAGGATCCTCCTTAAAAGAAGGGTAAAAACGCATTGCTGCTGTTGTCATTCCTAACGGTAAAACTTGAATGACCAGCGTATTTAGTGAGCTGAAAATATCCATCGCCCCATAGTCTTCCTTGAGAAGCATACGAGTATAAATTGGTGTTAAAAATATGGCAGCTATTGCACTAGCATAGCGCGTTAATCCATACACAACAGAGTCCGATAAAACCCTCTTAATCATATAAATAACATAATGTTAAAATACTACAAAGCATCCAAGGGTCAAAACTATTACTTTTGCCCCATCAATTGACTTGAAACGTATGGATAGAGCGAGGTTTGGCCGCTTGTCGGGTTTTTGGGCAGCTGCGGTCATTTTCTTTTCCGCCTGCGAGACCGACCTAATCGGTGAAATGATGCCCGACGAGGCACCGGAGACTTTTTCGGTGGTCGATACCATCATTCGTTCTGGGGACGATAGACTGGAATCTCGCGTAGTCATCCAATGGTGGGGGAATGATCCGGATGGGTTTATAGACGGCTATGAGTACACGTTTGACGACCCTATTAGTGAAGCAACGGCCTGGCAGTTTATTCGCTCACAAGATTCGGTTTTTCTGTTGCAAACCCCAGCCGGTCAGGATACTGCAGATTTCCGTTTCAGTATTCGAGCTGTTGACAATGAAGGAATCCGAGATCCGACTCCGGCCCAGGTCGGCTATCCGGTCAAAAACTCTCCCCCAACCGTTCAATTTACTCCGGGACCTGATGACCCCACCTTAAGTTTTCCAATCGTTAAGCTGTTTTGGGCCGGTTCCGATCCTGACGGCCAGGAGAACCTCAGTCGCTTTGAGCTTTTTTTGAACGACACCACTTCGGGCCCCTACCCACTTGACAAAAGCATAACTTCTGCCACTTTTGAGGCATTGACACCCAATGTTTCTGGAGTTACAGATTGCCGATTGTACGCCAATGCCAGTGAAGTCCCTGAGTTATTGACCATTCCAGGGATGAGGGTGGGCGAGTGGAATGTTTTTTATATCCGGGCAGTTGATGAAAGCGAGGCCAAAAGCGGTTATGTCTCCTCAGATTCTATTTTTATCAGACCAGCGCGCACCAAAATCCTGATGGCCAATGCATATTCAGGGGGAAGTGCTACCCTTTTTAATTTTTACCACAACCAGTTGACCTCACTTGGGTTGACCGATTACGATACCTTAACGCTCTTTGACCCCACCGCACCCCAGCAATTGGCAGCAGATAACCTGACTCAGGAGCGCATTTTTGAACTGTTCGACCTCATCATTTGGTTCGGTAACAATGCACAAAGCAGCCTTTCATTGGCCCAAAAAACCACAGGGAAGTTTTTTGGTTCCGGAGGAAAAATGCTCATGTCCATCTACATCAGCAGTTCCTTTGACCAACAATCTGACTTCCTTGATTTCACCCCCATTGCTTCGCTTGTAGACCCTGTGGACACTACTCTTTTGTTGAATAGTGGTGCGCAACTCCTCCCCCTGCAAGCGGGTTGGCCCACTCTCCAAGGGACGTCCATCATTGGCGTCGTCAGACCCTTGATTGCCCAAATTGGGGCGGAGCCCCTCTACGAAGCTGAGTTAACTGCCCGCGATAATACAACCCTGACCCTTTCGCCCTGGAATGGCCCGAGTGTGATTATGGCGCGCAAAAACGATGCGGCCGGCAACCCCAATTTCCTTTTGTCTACGCTGGAAATACATCGGCTGGACGGCTTAGGTAACTTGAATGTCTTTTTCCAAAAGGTGATTGAAGAAGACTTTGGGTTTTAATTCCAGGCAAGCTTAACTCGTGGCAAACACTCATTCAAATTGCCTGGTTTGCGGTTCAACGAACCTTAAAACATTGCCCAAGTACGCCAAGGACCATCTGGTACAATGCCGGAATTGCTCCTTTGTGTTCTCTCACTGCATTCCAAGCACAGAGGAATTAAATGAGTATTATAAAAACTACGGCGCAGGACAGCACGAGGTCATTTCGCCCATAACCATTAAGCGTTACCACGAATTGTTAGACCAATTTGAGCGATACCGCCAACACGGGAACCTATTGGATGTTGGTTGCGGATCCGGGCATTTTTTGGCCACTGCTAAGGAACGAGGCTGGAAGGTTTACGGCACAGAATATCCTGCATCGCTTTGCGAAGTATGCCGTAAAAAAGGGCTGACGATCCACCGGGGCGCGTTAAATCCGACTAATTATTCTGGCATAACATTTGATATTATAACCTCTTTTGAGGTCATCGAACACATCAATAACCCGAAGGAAGAACTGGCCAAATTCCACCAATTGCTGCGGCCAGGAGGGCTGTTCTACTGCACTACACCGAATTTCAACTCGCTGCAACGCTTCCAAATGGGGCCGGAATTAAACATATTTGTATACCCTGAACATATTAGTTATTATACGAAAAAAACACTTGCTAAAGTAGGTAGAATTAGTGGCTTTAAACTGTTGCAAATTCTATCCACCGGCTTTTCCTTTTCGCGGGCAAAATCCAAAACCCTCAAGCGCGAAAAAGTAACCGGGGAGGGTTCGCCGGATGAAATTGCCCGACAGGCTATCGAGGGAAATGCCGTGTTGCGTTTAGCAAAATATGCAGTGAACGGCTTGCTTTCCGCAACCGCAACAGGGATTACCTTAAAGGGATACTTTGAGAAGATTTGATGATAGTCCTGCCAAAACTTGCCCTTTCGAGCTTCAATTCGTCCTCCCACGTACCAATTTCTTCAACAGCCGGACAAAGGCATGATCCAGGCGTTTTCCTTGATTGTTGAGATTGCCCACCCACTGGTATTCTTCGAAGTTTTTAAAGTTTCCTTCCCCAGGCTTTGTAAAGGTTCCAGCAACCTGAATCAGGTCCCAACCCCAATCAAAATCCAGGCAGCATTTCAGCGAATCTGAGCACATGGCAACATCACATTGCTTCTCGGGCAGTGCAACTGGAACCAACCCACTCCGGTAACACAATTTGAAGGCTTGTTGCAAATCGTGGATCCAAAAATGAGCGGCCGGTAATTGCCGAAGCTTGTATCTGCTGTTTTTCTCAAAGCCCTTTAATTGCCAGGCAGAGGCGGCTTGTGAGAGCACACCAGGCGTCAATACCTTCGGGTCTGTTAATTCAGGTGAAACTGACAATTTTTTAAGGGCCGCTGCATAGCGTTCTAATGAAGTCGAATCGTCCCATGTGCTGCCTACTTGCTACGTATCACCCGGAGCAAGCACGATTGGCACGACATCAAGTGACCTCAAAAGTTCTACGACTTGCTGAACCGTGTTGGCATAAGCATTCATGAAGAAGTTATCCCGGTGACAAAACCAGACGTACGATGCAAAAGGAACTACATATTGCGGTTTCAACAAGCGAACCTGGCGCCTAATTTCTTCAAACTTTTCTTGTGCAGCTCTGGTTATGCTGGTAGGATCATCTGGATTGCCGACCCAGGATGCAAACGAAAATTGAGTAAACAGTACGTCAATCGGTCCTGCAGCTTGGGCTATGCGCTCCAATTCCCTGTCATCCTTAAACACGCAATCATTCACATTAACTAAGGTTTTGCCGGACGCTTTAAGTACCATCCAGGAATCTGTATCGTTGAGCACTTTGGCGTTCAAAACTTCCACACCCTCAGGTAAGCTTAATGGCTGCCAGGGCAGTAAATCGATAACCCGGGCGAAACCTACCTTGCGGCAATACTGACTAACTTTATCGTCTTTAGTCTTTTGATAGAGTACTTGAATTCTGGCTTTTTCCTGTGCTTCAATTTTTTGAAGATTTGGAGGAAAAAAATGGTCCGGGTGCTCATGCGAAAACCATATATAATTAATATTTTTGTAATCTTTACTCGAAAATTGGGTCGGCAGTAAATGAGCCCAACTACGGTTAAATACCCGACCCTCGAGCCAGGGATCGCTGATCATCCGGAATCCTGGTAACTCCGTGATAAAACTTGCGTGATTAACCCAGTGAATGTTCATAATAGTGAATGTTCTTAATATCGAGGTCTTGGTTTGATGGCCTTAATTGCTCCGAAATATAGCTTCAATTCAAAACATGGGTAGCCTGATTTGGCGATTAGGAACGCTAAATCACGTAAATCTGGCTAAGGTGACCGAAATCAAATCCATCACATTCCACAAAACACAGTTGGCGTCTGACAGTGCCATCGTCCTAAAAAATTTATCTTTGCTCCAAATTGGCTTTTATGAATTTTCTCGAGGAATATTTTCAGAATAATGAAGGTAGATTGATCCACAAATGGATGCACTATTTTGAAATATATGATAGATACTTTTCAAAATACAGAGGCCAGGAGTTAACCATAGTTGAGTTTGGTGTATCTCAAGGCGGGTCTTTACAAATGTGGAAAAAATATTTTGGTCCTAAAGCCAGAATCATTGGGGTAGACATTAATCCGCACTGTAAGAAATTGGAAGAAGACCAGATTTCCATATTCATTGGAGACCAGGAAGACCGAACCTTTTTAAAGTATTTATCTCGAGAAATTGGCACCATGGATATTCTTTTAGATGACGGCGGCCATACCATGAAACAGCAAATTGCCACTTTCGAGGAACTGTATGATTTTGTTAAACCTGATGGAATTTACCTATGCGAAGACTGCCATACTTCCTATTGGAAGCGGTATGAAGGGGGATTGAAAAAGAAAGGTACCTATATAGAATATACTAAGAATTTTGTGGATTCTCTGCATGCCTGGCACAGTGAAAACCCTAAGAGATTTTCACTCGACAGGATTTCAAAATCAGCTTTTGGCGTCCACTTTTACGACAGTATTGTCGTTGTCGAAAAACGGCCAATAAAAGTGCCTACTCATTACACTAAAGGATATGAGGAAATTCCATACTACGAAACACCTCTAACCTATTTGGAGACACTTCAAAAGAAAGTAGCTTATAAACTAAATAAATTAATAAAATAAATTCATTTTTTGCCCACCCTCGCCATCTTCGCCTCCGGACGCGGCAGCAATGCCGGTGCCATCATAGAGTGCTTTGCTCATGAGGATGATCTTTCCATTGGGCTAATTCTGACCAATAGCCCCAAAGCAGGGGTGCTGAAACTGGCCGAAGCGCACAACATCCCGACCCACGTAACCAACAGAAGTGAGTTTTACTCGACCGAAAGCGTTCTCAACGCGCTCCACAACCATCAAATCGACTTCATTGCCCTGGCTGGATTTCTTTGGCTGGTGCCGGAAGTTTTGCTGCACGCCTTCCCAGCCAGAATCGTAAACATTCATCCGGCACTGCTGCCCAAGTACGGAGGCAAGGGCATGTTTGGCCAAAAAGTGCACGAAGCGGTAAAAGCGGCAGGTGATCGCGAATCTGGCATCACCATCCACTACGTTGACGAGCAATACGACAATGGCGAACCCATTTTTCAGGCCCGTGTAACCCTGCAACCAGACGATAGCGCCGAAGCCATCGCCCGCAAAGTCCTGGCCCTGGAACACCACCACTATCCCGAGCTTCTCACCCAACTCATGCGCAAAAATCTCTACCCATAACCCGCTCAAGTTTTGGTAGTTTTGCACGGTTAAGCGCCATTTTGCACGGAGGCGCTACGCCCCATGCCATCCTCCTCCCTCCCGGTTAAAACTGCCCTCATCTCGGTCTTCTCCAAAGAAGGCCTGGAGCCCGTTATCCGGTGCCTGCAAAAGCATGGGGTCCGGCTCTATTCCACGGGCGGAACGCAGACGTATCTGGAGAAATTGGGCGCGGAGGTCACGGCGGTAGAGCACCTGACAGAGTACCCTTCTATTCTCGGGGGAAGGGTCAAGACGCTTCACCCAAAAGTGTTCGGTGGCATCCTGGCGCGTCGGGAAAACGAGGCGGATACGGCGCAATTGGACGAATACGCCATCCCTGAGTTCGACTTGGTGATCGTTGACCTCTACCCGTTCGAGCAAACGCTCAACGAAAGTAAGGAGCCCCATGGCGCAGATCGGCCTGAAGTAATCGAGAAAATTGACATTGGCGGCATTTCGCTCATCCGGGCAGCGGCTAAAAACCATGCCGATGTGTTGGTTTGCGCCAGCCGCAAGCAGTACGACCGCCTGTTGGACATTCTGCGCAGCCAAAACGGGGCTTCTACGTCTGAAGACCGGTTGCACATGGCCTGTCTGGCGTTTGAGGAGAGCAGCCGTTATGATACGGCTATCCACAATTGGTTCTGGGAAGGGGTTAGGCGGCAAAAAGATGCCGGGGCAACAGAAAACGGGTCAAAAGAAAACGGGCAAAGCGCTACCGACAACCCCACCTCAGCGCCGCACATCCCTTCAACCGATAGCCCCACCTGCACCCTGGACCCAGCTTTGGCGGTGCATTACTCGGAGTCGCGGCCGTTGCGCTACGGAGAAAACCCGCACCAGCAGGGCCGTTTTTACGGACGACTGCAGGATGCCTTCGAGCAATTGCACGGCAAAGAGCTGAGTTACAACAACCTGATTGACCTGGATGCGGCCGTGGAGCTCATCAGCGAGTTTGCGCACGACGAGCCTACGTTTGCCATCCTCAAGCACACCAATCCCTGTGGGTTGGCCACCCGGCCAACCCTGAAAGAGGCTTACGTGGCCGCCCTGGCCAGCGATCCTGTTTCAGCTTTTGGGGGCGTTTTGATCGCCAACCGGCCCCTTGACGTGGAAACGGCCGCGCTGGTGCACGAGCTTTTCTGCGAAATCGTGGTGGCGCCGGGCTATTCGCACGAGGCGCTCGCCATGCTCAAAGGCAAAAAGAACCGCATTCTGCTGGTGCAGAAAATGCAGGATTTCGGGGGGTTGAAGTACCGAAAGCTGCTGAACGGCGTTCTGCTGCAGGAAGCCGACCGGCGCATGGAAAGCGAGGCCGATTTCAGCACGGTGACCGAAAATCAGCTTACTGCCGCTCAACGCACAGACCTGGTCTTCGCCATAAAAGCGGTTAAACACCTGAAAAGCAACGCCATCGCGCTGGTGGCCAACCAGCAACTGATTGGCATCGGAACAGGCCAGACCAGCCGCATCGACGCCATGCAACAAGCGCTGGATAAAGCCAGGCGGTTTAACTTCGACGGGGCAACGGCCGTGTTGGCTTCTGATGCGTTTTTTCCCTTTTCAGACGGGGTTGCGCTGGCGGCCGAAGCGGGCATCCGCGCTATTGCTCAGCCGGGCGGCTCCATACGGGACCAGGAATCGATCGATTTTTGCAACAACGCCGGCATCGCGATGGTGTTTACGGGGTTGCGGCATTTCAAACATTGAGGCCGTTGCGCGAGGAACGGAAGCCTTTCGACCTATATAAAATTGATAATCAACGACGAACAACTGTTGCGAAAGCGAACTTTAACCGTCCCCGGACGTAGAGGCTATTATCTTCCGGGCTTTTTTTCATTGTCGTCCAACCACAGCACTTAGCGCATGGGACTGTTCAGCCTTTTTTCCCAGGAGATTGCCATTGACCTCGGTACCGCCAATACGCTGATCATCTACGGAGATCAGGTGGTGGTTGACGAGCCTTCCATCGTGGCCATCGACCGCCGCACCGGCCAGGTTATCGCGGTGGGCAAGAAAGCCATGCAAATGCACGGCAAGACGCACGAGAGCCTAAAAACCATCCGCCCCCTCAAGGACGGGGTCATCGCCGATTTTCAGGCCGCTGAAAACATGATTCGCGGGTTCATCCAGATGATCAACTCACAGAACCGCTTTTTTCGGTCGTCGCTGGTCATGGTTATCTGCATTCCTTCGGGCATTACGGAGGTCGAAAAGCGCGCGGTTGCCGACTCAGCGGAGCAGGCCGGCGCCAAAGAGGTGTACCTGATCCAGGAGCCCATGGCGGCGGCACTAGGCATCGGGCTGGATGTGCAGGAGCCCATCGGCAACATGATCATCGACATCGGCGGGGGAACCACCGAAATTGCCATTATCGCGCTGTCCGGCATCGTGGGCGACCAGAGCATCCGCATTGCCGGCGACGAGCTCACCGCCGACATCGTGGCCTACATGCGCCGCCAGCACAACCTGCTGATCGGCGAGCGCACCGCCGAGCAGATCAAAATCAATGTGGGCTCTGCGCTGGCCGAGCTGGACGAACCGCCAGCCGACCTTCCTGTGAACGGCCGCGACCTGATGACGGGTATTCCCAAGCAGATCACCGTTACCTATTCGGAGATTGCTCATGCGCTGGATAAGTCCATTTCCAAGATTGAGGAAGCCATTCTCAAGGCGCTGGAAACCACGCCGCCGGAGCTGGCCGCCGACATCTACCGCACCGGTTTGTACCTGACTGGCGGTGGCGCATTGTTGCGGGGACTGGATCGGCGGATTGCGCAAAAAACAAAACTGCCCGTTCACGTGGCCGACGATCCGTTGCGCGCCGTGGTGCGCGGTACCGGCATTGCCCTGAAAAACCGCGACCTGTACCGGGCGTTGTTTATCAACATGTAAGCGCGGTTGCTGGAATCTTACCGTCCTTTGCAGCATTGTTGCCGTCCTTTGCGGGGCTACTCAAAATCTATTCCTGGCGACGGCTAGCGTCCGCTTGCAGAAGGCATGAGGAACTTCCTGAAATTCCTGCTTCGGTACTACGCCTTCTTCCTCTTTTTGGCGCTGGAAGTGGCGTGCCTGATCCTGTACTTCCGCTCCGCAGAGTACCCCAATGCGTCGGTGGTTTATTCGGCTAATCGCCTCGCGGGAAATGGTTTCGCGCGCTACGCATCGCTGGTGGAATTCACGCGGCTCGACGACCGCAACGACAGCCTGGCCGCCGAAAATGCCGGCTTGCGCGAACAGCTCGCTAACGCCCGCATGATCGATTCGGTCACGGAGCGCTGCGTGGATGATTCATTGTACCGCCAACTTTATACCTACATACCCGCTCGTATCATCAAAAGCAGTGTCACCGCCCGCAACAACTACCTGACCCTGGACCGGGGCAGCCGCGAGGGCATCAGGCCGGACATGGGGGTGATCACCGATGACGGCATCGTAGGAAAAGTTGTGGCGGTGAGTGAACACTTTTCGGTGGTGATGTCGGTTTTGCACAGTAAATTTTCAACCAGCGCAGCGCTGCGGCCCACGGGTGCCATCAAGGTGGCCGACCGGGTGGCTGCGAGCCTGGCCGCTGATTCGGCGCAGCAGGGTTTGGCGGCAGGGGCTGCGGTTGCTGCGGGTACGGGAGCCCTTCGCCCGGAATTGCCATTCATCAGCGGGCGTTTGTCCTGGGACGGCAAAAATCCCGGACGCGTGCAGTTGATCGATATTCCCGGCCACGTGCAGCCCCGGCCCGGCGACGCGGTGTTCACCACCGGCTTTGGCACGCTGTTTCCCGAAGGCATTCCGGTCGGGACGGTCCAAGAGGTCCGGCAGGCGCCGGGCAGCTATTTTTTGGAAATTGACGTGGCGCTGGGCCCTTATTTTTCAGGCCTTCGCCATGCCTACGTGGTAAATTACTTGCAAAAGGAGGAGCGCCAAGCCCTGGAAAGCGAAGCGGAAGAAGAATGACCCCCGGACGACCATGGACCCCAGAGCCCTTCGACATATTATAGCCGCACTGGTTCTGCTCCTGTTTCAGGTGGCGGTGCTCAACGAGGTCAGCCTTTTCGGGCTGGCCAGGCCGCTTGTGTACCCGATGATTTTGCTGGTGCTGCCGTTTGACAGCAACCGGGCCGGCGTGCTGGGGCTGGCGTTTGTGATGGGACTTATGCTGGATAGTTTCAGCGACACGCCGGGCTTACACGCCGCGTCGCTGGTGCTGGTGGCCTGGCTGCGGCCGCACGTGGCCGACATGCTCACGCCCAAATCAGGCTACGAAGGCGGCGACCGGCCGCGGATTGCCAGCCTGGGTCCGATCTGGTTCGTGACGTACGCTGGCATCCTTTTGGCCGCGCATCACACCGCATATTTTGCGCTGGAAGTGTTCAGCTTCGCCGCTTTTGGGCGAGTTTTAGGACATATATTGTTTAGTTTGTTTGTTTCGCTGGTGTTGGTGGTGGTCCTGGAGTTTTTGTTCGGACCGCCACTGGAGCGCAAAAGCCTGAGCCGATGAAAGAGTCGTTTGTTGGGAGCTTCGCCAGGCTTTTGGGCCCCCTCTGCCCCGCCCTTCTTAAACCCAAAAGCCTGAGCCGATGAAAGAGTCGTTTGTTGGGAGGTCGCGGGCGGTGACCGTGATCATTCTGTTCGTGGTGGTGTTTGGGCTGTACAGTTTCAGGCTGTTGTACCTGCAGGTGCTCAACGCCGATTACCGAGAATTGGCCGGCGACCGCATCCGCCGCCGCGAGGTCATTTACCCGGAGCGCGGTCTCATTTACGACCGCAACGGTTTGCTGGTGGTCTATAACGAGCCGGTGTATAACCTGATGGTGACGCCCAACCAGGTCGGCGAAATGGATACGGCGCGCTTTTGCGAGTTGTTCCGCATTGAGCGCAGCACGTTCGTTAAGCAGCTCGTCAAGGCCAAAAAGTATTCCTGGCGCAAGCCCAGCCTGTTCATCAAAGAAATCAAGGCCGCGGACTACGCAGCGGCCGAAGAGTACCTGTCCCAGTTCCCCGGTTTTTTCCCGGAGGTGCGCACCATTCGGCGCTATCCGCACAAGTCGGGGGCACACGTGCTCGGTTATGTGGGCGAAGTGGACTCGGCGGACATCCGCAAGTCAGCGGGGTACTACCGGGCGGGTGACCACATCGGCCGGACGGGTGTGGAGCAGACTTACGAAGCTGTGCTCCGGGGGGGGCGGGGTGTGCGGCACGTGCTGGTGGACCAGTTTAACCGATCAGCCGGTGCGTACCGGGGGGGGGTCTGGGACACGGCAGCCACGCGCGGCCAGGATTTGACGCTGACGCTGGACATCGAATTGCAGCAGTACGGCGAGCTGCTGATGCAGAACAAAAAGGGGTCCATCGTGGCCATCGAACCTTCCACCGGCGAAATCCTGGCGCTGGTCAGCAGTCCGGCCTATGATCCAAACCTGCTTGTAGGCCGCGAGCGCTCGGTCAACTTCCATGCATTGCGCACCAGTGGCACCGACCCCATCAACAACCGCGCGCTCAAAGGGTACTACCCGCCTGGGTCAACTTACAAGCCGCTGATGGCGCTGCTGGCTTTGCAGGACTCGGTTATTGATCCTAACTTTTTCTATGCTTGTAACGGTGGGTACCGGTTGGGCGGCTTGCGGGTGGGTTGTCACACACATCCATCGTCCGGATCCGTTCAGTTGGCTATCCAGACCTCTTGCAATGCATACTTCTGCGCCACATTCAAACTGTTTATGGACCAGCCGGGTTATGCCAAACAGGCTGATGCTTTCCAACACTGGCGCGACTATATGAATTTGTTTGGTCTCGGTGAACGGGTAGGCATTGACATTCCTGGCGAAATACGCGGCAACATTCCCACCGTGGCTGACTATGACCGCGCGTACAATCCGGGCGCGTGGAAGGCCAGCACCATTATTACGCTGGGTATCGGGCAGGACAAAATGATCGTCACGCCGCTGCAGCAGGCCAACATGATGGCGGCTATTTCCAACGGTGGCTGGTGGTACAGCCCGCACGTGGTCAAGCAGGTGGAGAGTTCCGACAGCGTGTTGGCGCCCTACCGGGTCCGCCACGAAACCGGGTTTCGGCCTGAAGTCTTCGACGTTGTGCTTGAAGGCCTGGCCATGGTGGTAAGCGGTGGCACCGGCCGGCAGGCGCAGGTTCCAGGCGTTGTTGTCGGGGGAAAAACGGGTACCGCCGAGAACCCCATTGGAGAAGACCACTCGCTTTTTATCGCTTTCGCGCCCGTAGACAATCCGCAGATTGCCATTGCTGCTATTGTCGAAAACTCCGGCTGGGGGGGCTCCTGGTCGGGCCCTATTTGCGGCCTGATGATTGAGAAGTACTTGAAGCGCGAAATCACCGACCCGGTCCAGCTCGCCAAAGAGAAACGTATGCTGGAAGGTAACTTTTTATCTCCTAAGCCGGTCCTGATGCCTGTGGTGCCAGGGCTGCCGGTGCCCGTGCCGGCGCCGGCGCCAGTTCCGGCTCCTCCGGCCGCCGACGCAATGCTGCCACCGGGTAACGAGCGCGCCACAGCGCACCTCAACCCCTTCCCCCGATGAAACGCCAGCCTAACTTCACCATGGGCAATCCCACCCCCTTCCTCCGATGAAACGCCAGCCTAACTTCACCATGGGCAATCCCACCCCCTTCCCCCGATGAAACGCGAAGGCAGCGTCTGGGCCAATATTGACTGGATCACCTTCGGGTTGTACCTGATCATCATGGTGTTCGGGTGGCTCGTGGTCTTTGCTGTGCAATACGGACCTGAGAGCGATCGGCTCTTTGATTTTGGCGGCATTCACGGGCGGCAGCTCATCTGGATTATCTTGTCGCTGGTGTTTGGGGCCATCATTCTGATTTTTGACTCGGAGTTTTTTCCGGGTTTTGCCTGGATTATTTACGCGCTGATTATGCTGTTGTTGGTGGTCGTTATGCTGTTTGCCCGCGAGGTGAATGGTGCGCGCTCCTGGCTCGAGATTGGCCCCATGAAGCTTCAACCCTCGGAATTTGCCAAGTATGCCACAGCGCTGGCGCTGGCCAAATACCTGAGCATTCCCGGGATCTCTATGAAGGATCTCCGCGCACGACTCGGTGCTCTAGCTGTGCTTGGTCTGCCCATGGGCCTGATTATCATCCAGGGCGATATGGGTTCTGCCCTGGTGTTTTTTTCCTTCCTTTTTGTGCTGTACCGCGAAGGATTCTCTATTGCCCTTGTATTGGTCGGAGCCTATGTGACGGCGCTGTTTGTGCTGTCGCTGGTGGTGCCGCCGGCTATTCTGCACAGCGTCATTGCTGCGCTGGTTTTTATAATAGCCTTCGTGGTGCTTCAGCGATCGCTGCGAAAGAACCGCCTGCCCACGATTTATTTGTTGCTTTTGCTCGCTGGTGGGTTGAGCATTCTGGTCATTTTTGCGCTGAGTACACATTCGGTGGTTGGCGCGGCCGTGCTTTCTGCTGTGTTCTTGGGCGCGATGTTCCTTGCCACCAATTTTCTTCGCAAAGAGCGTCAGTGGGTGCTGATTCCCTCTCTGGTCTTTGTTTGCAGCCTGTTCTTTGGGTTTTTTTTGCTGGACTTTGTTTTCAGCGACCTGCTCGAAGCCCACCAGCAAGAGCGCATTCTGACGTTGGTCGGTCAGTCTAACGACCGCGACGCCACCTACAACGTCGACCAAAGCAAACTGACCATTGCCTCTGGCGGTTTCCTCGGCAAAGGCTACCTCGAAGGAACCTTTACCCGCTACGGCCACGTCCCCGAGCAGCAAACCGACTTCATTTTTTGCACCATCGGCGAAGAATTCGGCTTTCTCGGCAGCTTTCTGTTCCTTATGGCCTATCTGGCCCTTTTAGTTCGAACCGTCCTGCTCGCTGAGCGACAGCGCTCACCCTTCTCCCGCGACTTCGCTTACGGCGTGGCCGGCCTCTTCTTCGTCCAGATTGCGATTAATATCGGCATGACCATTGGACTCGTGCCTGTTATCGGCATACCTCTGCCTTTCGTCAGCTACGGGGGTTCTTCGGTTCTGGCTTTTTCGATGCTCGTTTTCACCATGCTTCGCCTCGACGCCGACCGCCTTATGGCGCTGCGGTGATGGCTGCTGGTGGGCTGCTGCTGCCCTGCTGCTCTGGCTGCTGCCAGCCTGCCGCCTAACAGCTACCGTCCTGCCGTGTCACGGTTAAAGAATAACCATATTTATAGCAGTGGGGGGTAAAAAATTTCAAAACCCTTATTCGCATTCAATGTCTAGGTTGAATACTTGAGCAGTTTTGAACCTTTGCATTGAACGCTTTTGCGGGATCAAAAAAAAATCATCCCATACTCCGATGAACTGTTAAAAAGTTAAAGTAAGTACGAGCGTGACGGGCAGATCTTGACGGGGGATACGGACGTTGCGACTAACAGTTGGCAGTTGATAGTGAGCAGTTGGGAATTGGAAGTTGACATTTGGGAGTTGGCAGTTAACAGTTGGGAATTGGCAGTTGGGAATTGGCAGTTGGCAGTTAACAGTTGGCAGTTGGCAGTTAATAATTTTTAATTTAATTAATGTACTTAAGTAGGGGTGAAAAATTTTAAAGTCACCATTCTCATTCTACGTGTAAGTTGAATACTTGAGCAGTTTTGAACCTTTACGTTGAACGCTTTTGAGGGATCAAAAAAAAATCATCTCATACCCCAATAGAATGTTAAAAAGACAAAGTGAATAGTAGTCGGGACGGCACCCGCACGAGCACAGCCCCACTTCGCCCGCTGAAGAAAAACTTTTCCACATTGCGAAAGGTGCCAAGCTGATTTCCAGATGACTTGGGGCGGCGATTGCAGTTTTGTTCTATCATGAATCATGAGAACAGCAATTGGCTTCGCGCCGATTTGGATGAAAAAATGGGGGACTGGCAAAAGATTATCAGGCAACCGATTCCGCCGGGAGGCTGGCTGAGGGCTACACGGCAAGCGCTCCGGATGCCGCTCAGAGTGGTAGCGGGACGTCTGGGAATTAGCGTTCAGGCGCTGCAGCACCTGGAACAGCGGGAGCAATTGGGGTCAATTACGCTGAATCGGTTGATCGAAGTAGCCGGGGCGATGGAGTTGAGGCTTTGTTATGGGGTGGTGGCGGAGCGGTCGTCGCTGGAGGGGCGCGTTCAAGAGCAGGCCGAACGAAAACTGGTTGAATGGGAGCAAAGGGAGGAACAAAGCAGAAAAAGTGTTTTTGGATTTGGTGCCGGTGACTACCCTTCCAAAGAAGCTGAGTATGAGCTAAACTCGGCTCCCTTGGAATTAAACAAGACGGAACGCTTTACTTATTATGATATTTTAAAGGATGAATACCATCGGGGCATGAACAAAAGGGAACTGTTTATGAAAAATCTAATGCAAAAGACGCCAGCGGACTTTTGGGATGATGGTCCACCGTAGCGGTAAGCAGGGGCGGTCGGGCAAGCAGGGGCGGTCGGGGCGGAAGGCAGGCAGGCAGCGCCAGAGGCAGGAAGGGCCGGGCGGCACGAGGTGCGCGGATAGGCAGCGCAAAGCCCGTAACTTTGCGGTCGCCAAATTCGCTACCATGTACGCAACGCATTACAGGACAAATACCTGCGGAGAGCTCCGCGAAGCCGACGCCGGCAAAGAAGTGACGCTGGCTGGATGGATGCATCGCAGCCGGGATCTCGGGGGAATGACCTTTGTGGACTTGCGCGACCGCTTCGGGATCACCCAGCTCGCGTTCAACATGAGCTCGGAGGCGGAGTTGTGCGGACGCGCCAGAAAGTTGGGGCGAGAGTTTGCGGTGCAGGCCACCGGCGTGGTGCAGGTGCGAGAAAGCCGGAACAAGGAGTTGGCGACCGGAGCAATCGAGCTTGTGGTGACGAAAATGGAGGTGTTGAACACGTCAGCCCTTCCCCCGTTCACGATGGAGGACGAGACGGATGGCGGCGAGGAACTGCGCATGAAGTACCGCTACCTGGATTTGCGGCGTGCGCCGTTGCGCAAGAGTTTGGAGCTGCGCGCTAAAACGGTGCGGGCCGTGCGGGAGTACCTGGACGGTCAGGGGTTTTGGGAGATTGAGACGCCGAACCTGATCAAGTCGACGCCGGAAGGGGCGCGCGACTTTTTAGTGCCGAGCCGGATGCAACCGGGAAGTTTTTACGCGCTGCCGCAATCGCCGCAGATTTTGAAGCAGTTGCTTATGATGGGCGGCATGGACCGTTACTACCAGATCGTCAAGTGCTACCGCGACGAGGATTTTCGGGGCGACCGCCAGCCGGAATTCAGCCAGATCGACTGCGAAATGGCGTTTGTGGCGCAGGACGACGTGCTCGATATGTTTGAGGGAATGACGCGCCACGTTTTTCAGCGGGTGCTGGACTACAATCTGCCGCCGATGCAGCGGCTTCCCTACGCGGAAGCGATTGCGCGCTACGGCAGCGACAAGCCTGACCTCCGGTTTGGCGCAGAAATTCACGCGCTCAACGAGGCATTTGCGGGAACGGATTTCGCGGTGTTCAAGCAGGTGCTGGAGAGAGGCGGCAGCTCGGCGCAGGAGAGCGGCGGCAGCTCAGCGCAGGAGAGCGGCGGCAGCTCAGCGCTCCAAGGCCCGGGCCTCATCGCCGGTATTGTGGCTAAGGGCTGCGCCGAATACAGCCGCAAGCAGCTCGACGAACTCACCGATTTTGTCAAAGCCCCGCACCGGGGGGCGGGGGGCCTGGTGTACGTCAAGTGGGCGGCCGACGGCAGCATCAAGTCAAGCGTGGACAAGTTCTTTAGTGCGGACCAACTCCGCGAAGTGGCCACAGGCATGGGCGCGAAACCCGGTGACTTGCTCCTGCTCGTGGCCGCCAAAACCGGAATCACGCGCAAGGCGCTGGGCGATCTTCGCCTGGAGCTGGCCCGCCGCGAAAACTGGATCAAGCCCGGCGACTGGTCGGTGTTGTGGATCGTGGACTTTCCGCTGTTCGAAAAGGACCCCGACACGGGCGAGGCCATTTTTGTGCACCACCCTTTCTGCTCGCCGCACCCGGAGGACCTGGCCTACTTTGACAGCGACCCCCTGCGCTGCCGCGCCCTAACCTACGACATGGTTATGAACGGCAACGAGATAGTGTCCGGTTCCATCAGGATTCATCAACCCGAGGTGCAAAACCGCGTCTTTGACGTACTTGGTTTCTCCCAAGCGCAAAAGCAGGAGCAGTTCGGCTTCCTCCTGGATGCGCTCAAGTTCGGCGCCCCGCCCCACGGCGGCTGCGCATTCGGTCTGGACCGCTGGGTCATGTTGATGGCCGGACAAGATACCATAAGGGATGTTATTGCGTTTCCCAAAAACAACGCTGGCCGCGACCTCATGATGGATGCCCCGGCCATCGTGGATCAAAAGCAGTTGGACGAGCTGAGCATTGCAGTGAAGTTGAAGCGCTGAGCAGCCAGGGCGCGAGCAGCCAGCAGAAGCAAGCAGCCCCCCCTACAACCCCAACTCCTCCTGCAGGAAGCGCCCGGTGTGGCTTTCGCGCACCATGGCAACGGCTTCGGGGGTGCCGGAGGCCACAATCGATCCGCCGCCGCCACCGCCTTCGGGACCGAGATCAATGAGGTAGTCGGCTACCTTGATCACGTCAAGGTTGTGCTCGATGACGAGCACTGTGTTGCCCCGGTCTACGAGCCGCTGGAGCACCCCGAGCAGCACGCGAACGTCTTCAAAATGCAAGCCCGTAGTGGGTTCGTCCAGGATGTAGAAGGTACTGCCAGTGTCGCGCTTGGACAGTTCGGCGGAGAGCTTGACGCGCTGCGCCTCGCCACCCGACAGCGTCGTGGACGATTGGCCAATGTGGACATAGCCCAGCCCGACATCTTGCAGGGTCTTGAGCTTGCGGTAGATTTTGGGAATGGCCTCAAAGAAGTTCACACCATCGTCCACGGTCATGTCCAGCACATCGGCAATGGACTTGCCCTTGAACAAAACCTCCAGCGTCTCACGCTGGTAACGCTTGCCCTGGCACTGGTCGCAGACCACGTACACGTCGGGCAGAAAGTTCATTTCAATGGTCTGCACGCCGGCACCTTCGCACTTGTCGCAGCGGCCCGCCTTGACGTTGAACGAGAATCGCCCCGGCTTGTAGCCCCGAATTTTAGACTCCGGCATCTGCGCGAACAGGTCGCGGATTTCGCTGAACAAGCCAATGTACGTGGCCGGATTGGAGCGGGGCGTGCGGCCAATCGGGCTCTGGTCAATCTCAATAACCTTATCTATGTTTTCAAGCCCCTTAATGGACTTGTGCCCCAGCACCGGCCTGACCGCACCATATACATGGTTGTGCAACAGGGGAAAAAGCGTCTCGTTGATGAGCGTGGACTTTCCGCTGCCACTGACCCCGGTAACTCCGATGAAGAGGCCCAGGGGAAGGCGGATGTCCACTTTCCGCAAGTTGTTTCCGGACGCCCCTCGCAATTCCAGGAAAAGGCCATTCCCCCGACGGCGCTCAGCGGGCACCTCAATGGAGCGCGCTCCAGACAAGTACTGCGCGGTTAGCGAGCCTTGCCGCAGGAATTCTTCCGGCGAGCCTTGGGCCACCAACTCGCCGCCATGCACACCAGCACCCGGACCCAAATCAATGATGTGGTCGGCCGCCAGCATGATGTCGCGGTCGTGCTCCACCACCAGTACGGTGTTGTCGCCGCTGGCCAAATCGCGGAGGGCACTGATGAGGCGCTGGTTGTCGCGCTGGTGCAGGCCGATGGAGGGCTCATCGAGCACATAGGTAATGCCGGTGAGTTTGGAGCCAATTTGGGTGGCCAGGCGAATGCGCTGGCTCTCCCCGCCGGACAGCGAGCGCGACGGGCGTTCCAAACTCAGGTAATCCAGGCCTACGTTAAGTAAAAACCCTACCCGGTCGCGAATTTCTTTAAACACATCGCGGCCGATGGTGCGCTGCCGATCGTCCAAGCGCTCTTCGACCGTTTCCAGCCACAACGAGAGCCCGCGCAAGTCCATGGCGCTGAGTTCTGCGATGTGCCGCCCGTCGATCCGGAACCAGAGCGATTCCATCTTCAACCGGGTGCCGTTGCAATCCGGGCAGGTCTGTTGCTGCATGAACCCTTCGGCCCAACGGCGCATGGCATCGGAAGTGGTGTTGCGGTAGCAATATTCCACCAGGCCATTTACCCCGCCGTTGGCCAGCGTGTACCAGCGCGTCGGGTCCTTTTCGCCCTCTATTTCCGAGCCGTCAGGACCGTGCCCTTCCAGGATCAGGGTCAGCACCGGCTCGGGCAGGGAGCCCACTGGCACGTCGAGCTTAAACTTGTGTTTGCGCGCCAGCACTTTGAGCTGCTCAAAAAGGTAGTTGTCGCGCTGCTCGCCCAGCGGCGCCAGTCCGCCGGCTTTGATGGAAAGGTCGGGATCGGGCACCACGGCCGCGCGATCAACCGTGTGCAATTCGCCCAACCCTTTGCAGGTGGGGCATGCACCGTAAGGAGAATTAAACGAAAACGTGTTGGGCGAAGGTTCCTCGTACGACAAGCCAGAGTCCGGGCACATCAACTGCCTGGAATACGTGCGGTAGGTGCCTTTTTCGTTGTCTTGAACGGCTACCGTGCCTTTGCCGAGGCGCATAGCGGTCTCCAGGCTTCGCTGCCAACGGCGCAGATCGTCTTCCTTGCCGTACAGTTTGTCCACCACCACGTCAATGTCGTGAATTTTGTAGCGGTCCACCTGCATTTTGGCCCCAATGTCGCGGATTTCACCGTCTACACGTACCTTGACGTAGCCCATTCGCCGCACTTGTTCAAAGAGCTCGCGGTAATGCCCCTTGCGCCCGCGAATCATCGGCGCGAGCAGCAGCAGCGGCCGTCCGGGAAACGTATTCATAACATGTGTTATGATTTGTTCCTCGGTGTAACGCACCATTTTTTTGCCACTCTTGTACGACCAGGCCTCCGACGCCCGGGCAAAAAGCAGGCGCATAAAGTCATAAATCTCCGTAACCGTGCCCACCGTTGAACGCGGGTTGCGGCTCGTGGTCTTCTGTTCTATGGAAATGACCGGGCTTAAACCGGTGATGTTATCCACATCCGGCCGCTCCATCGACCCGATAAACTGCCGCGCGTACGCGGACAAACTTTCCATGTAGCGCCGCTGACCCTCTGCGTAGATGGTGTCAAAAGCCAGCGAGGATTTGCCGCTGCCACTAATGCCGGTAATGACTACCAAATTGTTCCGGGGAAGGTCAACGGAGAGGTTGCGCAAGTTATGTACCCGCGATCCATGCACCCGGAGCAGGTCCAGATTGGGAATCTCCAGGATTTCAACATCCTGATTGTCAATGACTTCTGGCTTTGCGTGGGCTTTGCCAGGTTTTTTCTTCCGGGGGGAGGGGGAGGTTTCGGGCACTGCGGGAAGGGGCGTTGGGACCTGCCACCGGGAATTTTTGCCGCTACGGCGTTCCCTTCCGGGCAGGCCTCCGAAATTACGCGTTTCCGCGGTCCAGCGGCCGATAGAGCGGCAGCGAGAGCACTCTTGTCCTCAAAAAATTGGCGCTTACTCAAAAACGTTAAAAAAAATCGTTCTGTGAACAATTTACGTTCCCTAAACGTCCTTTTAACACTAAGTTTACCTGTCGTTCATATTCAGTTGCGTGCTCATGCTTAATTCCATTCATTCATCCATGGGTTCGCCTGCCGAAAATCGGGCAGGCTCCAGCCCACCTGGTGCGCGAACCTTTGGTCAGCGCATCCTGAAGCAGGAAGGCAATGGCTCGGACACCGCGTCCGGCACTTTCCGCTCCAGTCCATTCTCAACGATCAACAAAGCTTTTGTGGAACGCCGCATCTGGCGTTTTCGAAAGCAGGAGATCTGGGTTACTCTTTTTGAGTTCGCCTTTGTAGGTACTTGTGTTTGGGTGCTGTTCCGAAACTTTGGGTAAGCGATCTGTTGATCGTTTCAGGAAGATTCCGCTCAGCGATCCCGGAAGATTCGGTTAATTTCGACCGATGTCTTCTAACGCTTCGTACCTGCAAGAACTCAACGAGGTTCAACGGCAGGCGGTCACGCATACTCAAGGTCCTGTCATGATCATTGCCGGCCCCGGTTCCGGCAAAACCCGCGTGCTCACCTACCGCATAGCGCACCTGATGCACAGCGGTACCGACCCCTTCTCCATTCTGGCGCTGACCTTTACCAACAAGGCGGCCCGCGAAATGAAGGAACGCATCGCCACGGTGCACGGCACGGATGCGCGCAATCTATGGATGGGCACGTTTCACTCCGTTTTCGCTCGTTTATTGCGGATCGAAGCGCCTCGCTTAGGCTACCCGGCCAATTTCACTATTTACGACACCACCGATTCTAAAAGCCTGATCAAAAACATTGTCTCCGAGCAACAACTCGACGACAAGTTGTACAAGGCTAACACGGTCTACAACCGAATTTCGTCGGCTAAAAACAGCCTGATCGGGCCCTACCAATACGCCCAAAACGCCGCCCTGACCGCAGACGATGAAAGTGCCGGCAGGCCCAGAATGGCCGAACTCTACCGCTTGTACACCGAGCGCTGCTTTCGCGCCGGCGCCATGGACTTTGATGACCTGCTGCTCAAAACCCACGAACTGCTGGACAAATTCCCGGATGTGCTTTACAAGTACCAAAACCGGTTCCGGCAGATCATGATTGACGAGTTTCAGGACACCAACGAAGTACAGTACGCCATCGTCAAGCGGCTGGCCGATGTGCACCAAAACATCGCCATCGTGGGCGATGACGCGCAGAGCATTTACTCCTTTCGCGGAGCCACCATCGCCAACATCCTCAACTTTAAAGCGGACTTTCCCGACACAGTGGTGTACAAGCTGGAGCAGAACTATCGCTCCACCCAAGTCATTGTCGATGCCGCCAACGCCATCATCTCCAAAAACAAGGAGCAACTGGCCAAAAAAATCTGGACACAAAACGGCGAAGGCAACAAGATTCGGGTCATCCGGGCCATGTCTGACAACGAAGAAGGCAAGCTCGTGTCCGAAACCATTTTCGAACTAAAAATGCGCGAGCACCTGCACAACAAGGACTTTGCCATTTTGTACCGGACTAATGCTCAAAGCCGCTCCTTTGAGGAATCGCTGCGCCGGTTG
>Ga0209591_10000612_pt1 | contig 45826 bp, 50 predicted proteins | sample MAT01_FD_187207 | JGI IMG/M metagenome (GOLD analysis project Ga0209591, IMG submission 187207) | Freshwater microbial communities from Lake Fryxell liftoff mats and glacier meltwater in Antarctica - MAT-01 (SPAdes) (version 2) | ecosystem: Environmental > Aquatic > Freshwater > Ice > Liftoff...
CCGCACCTTAGTTGCATCGACCCGCACCTTAGTTGCATCGACCCGCACCTTAGTTGCATCGACTCGCACCTTAGTTGTATCGACCTGCAAAAAATAACTTACCTCACATCTTGCACCTAACGATTAAAATCGCGGCTACCAGAACAAAGTCTGCCAACCCAGGCTTCAAAACCCTTGATTTCCCTTAGTCCGCGCAAGCAGACTTTGTTTGTATAGCCGCGACTTCCAGTTGTTTAGGCTTGGTGCAAGATGTGAGTTACCCGACGTTATGCAGTAACTCTAAAAAATTTGTGTGTACACGGTAGCCTTTTTAATGGGGGCTAGGGGGATCAATAAGTGCGTAAAATCACAGCCTAGTACTTTTCAAACATCCTCTAAAGTTGAGCAGCATATTCCATTATTCAGAGTTAATTTATAAAGTAAATCTTAAGTATGGCGTGGCAAGACTAAAGGTGTGAGTGTCCAGTTTAATAAGTGTCCAGTTGCTTCCAAGATTTCCTTAAAGTACTATTTCAAACAGGAAACACTAATAATAAGCTAGTACAACACGGCGTAAATAAACCATCCATTCAAAATCAATACTTCTCTACGAGAGGCTGCGCCAACGGCAAGTGGCATAGTGAGAAGTTCGACAGGTGTTACACTGAGCTTGTCGCACTACTCAGTAACCATGAAACCCTTACGTTGTATTCATTTTGAATTCCGCCTTGCGGTACTAGTAGTCTGTCAAGAAATAATTGACGGATAGATTTCCTGTAGAGACGGCGATTTATCGCATCTCCTTAACTATTTTCCAACACAAGCAAGGGATTTTTTGTAGTTCTATGATTATTGAGAATATTGCTAGTAGTTCAAACAAGAAGTTGGTCGGTTTTGATGTCAAAAGTTTGACAGATCATCGGCGTGCAACAAATATTTTAAAGGCAATATTTGCCGTTCTCCCCTTCACCTTGGCATTACCTGTAGATGCTTTGCAAGTAAAGGTGATTCCAACTAATCCTAAATTAGGGGATACACTATCGGTAGAGATTAATCTAGATAACCCGGAGAATAGTATAAATCCAATAGTAACTAGTGGTAATAACACATACCCAGCCTTTGAGATTGCGCCCAATAAGTATCGGGCTTTTGTTCCCACAACTCCACTAGAAAAAGCTGGAACTAGAACACTCCGAGTTGCGGGAGATAGTCAGGTGCAGAACTTGGCGGTGAATGTGCTTAATCGCAAGTTCCCCGTACAACGTATTACTCTGCCACCAGGCAAAGCCGGGGCATCTGCCACAGAGTATGAACTTAAGCGCGTGGCAGCTTTTAAGGCATTACAAACACCCCAAAAGTATTGGAATGGAGTATTCCTGAAGCCAAATGCAGGGCGGATGAGTACAACTTATGGTGTACGACGCTACTATAATGGTAAATTTGCAAAGGACTACTATCATCGTGGCCTTGACTACGCTGGTGCTGCCGGTTCAGCCGTAATTGCTCCAGCCTCTGGACGAGTTGCTTTAGTAGGTAGGGTATCCCAAGGGTTTCGGGTTCACGGTAACGTAGTAGGCATTGATCACGGTCAAGGAGTAAACAGTATTTTCATGCACCTGAGTCGTATTAACGTCAAAGAAGGTGATTTTGTAAAAGCTGGTCAACTAATTGGCGCAGTAGGGTCAACAGGTGCTTCTACCGGGCCTCACCTACACTGGGGTCTGTATGTCAACGGACAATCTGTTGATCCTACACCTTGGCGAACTAAGGTCGTTAATTAGTAGAGGTCGAGTCGATGTCCTCTGTGCATAATTTGTGTTTTTTGGGCTGAGAATTAGGCAAAATGAATTGGATTAATACTGTCCCTATCTTCCTTGGTTAACATAAATGATTATAAGCGTTATGAGTATCGCACAAATTGTAGAACAAGCTCTCCAAGATGGTTATTTAACACCAGTAATGGAAGCAGAAGTCGGTAGAATCTGTGACAACGCCTCGGAACTCTCAATTGAAGAGTATATGGCGCTGGATAAGCTGATGGGGGCACTATTAAATGGTGAGGTAGTGGCGATACCTCGCAAACAATTCATTAACGTCATGGAAGAATTAGTCCTAACGGAAGCGATCGCCCGAGTCGCAGAAATTGAAGCCAGCAGCGAAAGTTCTCTAGATGTCGGGGATATTGCAGCTTACGCTCTGAATCGGCTTCCGCCCTTGTATGCCACCACAGAAGAAGGTGCTAGCTTCCAGCGCGAAACGGCTCAGGCACAGATGAAAGAATTAATTTCTCAGCAAGTAAGTGAGGCGATCAGCCGTTACCTAGATCGACCCAATTTCTTCCCTGAACGACAAGCACTTAGCAAAAGCACTGGCAATGAAGTTGAACGCCAACTTACTGCTTTACTCAAGACATACGCACCTAAATTTGAGCAAAATGACAATGATCCCTAAATTTAAGCAAAATGACAATGACCCCTAATTAATCACGCACTACCACTGTTGTCCCTAAACTCACTTGGTCATATAACAATCGGACATCAGAATTACGCATTCTTAAGCACCCGTGGGATACAGCCGTTCCTACCAGGTCAACTTCCGGCGTACCATGAAAACCAATTTCATTGCGTCCGTCTGACCAAAAACCAATCCATCTGTCTCCCAAGGGACTGTCTGTACCAGCTTCAAATACTTTGCCAGTAATTGGGTGACGCCAGATTGGATAGTGTCGCATATGTATGACTTGGAAAGAACCTGTAGGCGTTTCCCAACCTTTCTTACCGACAGCAATGGGGTAGCTGGCGATCACCTCATCTTCTGCGTATACATAGGTACGGCGATCGCTTAAATCAACCACGACTTGCGTCTTAGCATCTGCCAGCCTATTAGATGGTACTTGTTGGGCTGAAGCTTTAGACCATAGAGCTTTTGGCCAATTGTCTACAACCGGATTTTGTTTTTCTGCTTGCGCCACCAGCCGCGTCTTAGTTGTTAAGTCAGTTGCTTTCGCTACATTCTTCTTAATGGTTTCCTGCTTAGTTTTAGCCTGGATAGTAGAAGACTTGAGTGTAAAAGCCCTCTGGACAATTGTGCGCCGAACAGTTGCTTTCGCTTTAATTGTTTTCGATTTAGTACGAGGCTTAATACCAGAAGGCTTTACTGTAGACACCTTCCGGGCAATTGCTTTCGCTACATTCTTTTTAATTATTTTCGATTTAGCACCAGACTCAATCGCAGAGGATTTTGGTGTAAACGCCCTCTCAGCAGTTGAGCCTTGGGGAACTTCACCAGAAGGTACAGATGCACCTAGCGCAGTTTGCCCTAAACTCACTTGTGAAAGATTCTTGTAGACTCCCTCTGGGCGGCTTCCCTTAGAATTGGTTGGTGTAGAATCTTGCCGCATCAAAGTAGATGCAGACTTCTCAGACTGCCGTTCTGCCGTAGTAATGCGCCAATGGACAGCTAAAGATAAAAATGCTGTACCAAAACAGAGCAACATTACCATCCGCCCTACAGATTCGTTTCTTACCATTGCCATCGCTTATTGTTTATCCTTGACATATCCAGTCGAGCAATTTGGATGCGTTCATCATCCGCTTATCAAAGATTTATCAATACTTATCATTTCTACTATAAATCTGCCAATACCTCTGGGCAAACTAAGACTATGCAAACCGTCCCAGGGGCAAAATTCCAAGTGAGTAACCTCATTCCTCCAAAGTTCTAGAGGTTGTAAGTCTCCACTTGGGTTGTTCTCTGGAACTTTTGAAATGCAGCAATCAATCATTAATGGCGTAGGTGGGAGAAAAACCATGTTTGAAAAACTATTGCTAGCAGCCACAATTACATTTTCCCTCAATTTCTTTGTTCAGGTTCGCGTACTAGAGCAAAATAACTCTGGTGCTACTTACAGACCACAACCAGAACAATCAGCAATCATTCTGGTAACAAAACCAAAAAAATAATTCACCATTATAGTAACCGCAGGAACCCAATTTCCAGTAATTATTGCCTGAATTTTAAAGGTATCAAGAAGTTAAAGTTACAAAATTTTTATCTTTATTTTTATAACCAGATTTAATTATTTTTATCAAGCGTATATACTCGGTTGCTAAAAGTACTAAAATGTGTATAATGCTGTGCTTTTGTTAGCTGATGATGCCAGGGCAACTATGCGAACAGTATAAGGAAAAAGTGGCTCTGGTTATTGCCATAAATGTATCCAAAATTGTATGCCTCAGTGTTCCAGTAATAAATCCGTCACCTTAGCATGGAACTTCTGTCCCATTAGCAGGTCTAATAGATAGGGATGATTTAGAGCCAGTACGATCTATGAGTCAGTCGATTACTGTATCCTGGTCAACGGTTGATGCAAAGTATCCAGAAGCATCAGTGCAAGTTGACAAACTCCCTAACCACGATTTAATTTTGCGCTGTCAAGCGGGACTGCGACCAGATTGTGTTGCATTTTCAGAACTATTACGCCGCTATAAAAGTCAAGTCGATAGAGTTCTATACCACCTGGCTCCCGATTGGGATGACAGAGCCGATTTGGCTCAAGAAGTTTGGATTCGAGTGTATCGGAATATTAACCGATTACAAGAGCCCGCCAAATTTCGGGGCTGGTTAAGCCGCATTGCCACCAACTTGTTTTACGATGAGTTGCGGAAACGCAAGCGGGTTATGAGTCCTTTGTCACTAGATGCTCCCCGTACGCTAGAGGATGGCGAGATGGATTGGGAAATCGCCGGCGATACCCCAGGTCCTGAGGAAGAACTGACAACTAGAGAATTTTATGAGCAATTGCGGGAAGCGATCGCGGATTTGCCAGAAGTCTTTCGTACTACCATTGTCCTCAGAGAAATCGAAGGCATGGCATACGAAGAAATTGCCGAAATCACGGGAGTTTCCTTAGGAACTGTCAAGTCAAGAATAGCCAGAGCTAGAACGAGGCTGCAAGCTCACTTGCAGAATTATCTAGATTCCTAATCTACAACATCTTGCCTCTGCTATTAGGCAGAATTTAAGCATTGGTTAAGAATTACCATAAAGTAGATCGCTTCTGCCGTTAGCAGGAAAATTGACAATTTTTCCGAATTTTCCCCCACTTTACCCGTGTATGAATTGGTAATAATGTTAAGATGACTACTGATTCTCAGTTTTTCGACCGTTCTCCTTTGCAACTTCCTCAAGATTTGCCAGATGGAATGGGCAAGCATACCAATGAATCAACGGGTCTTATGGATATGGTGAAGCGCGATCGCTTCGAGTTATTGAGTGCTTACCTCGATGGTGAAGTTACGGCTACAGAACGCAGACAAGTAGAAGAATGGCTGGCAAATGATGCCTCAGTTCAATGCTTGTATGCCCGACTCTTAAAGCTGCGCCAAGGCTTACGGACTCTGCCAGTGCCAACAGCCCAACAGTCAACAGAAGCAGCAGTTGAGCAAGTATTGACACGTTTGCGCCGCCGTTCCCGTTTAAACTGGATGGTGGGAGGTGCAGCCATTGCTGCTTGTGCGATCGGCGCATTATCTGGCTTAGTAACTAGTGGTTCAAGAACGCCGCAACTGGCAAGAATAGAACCGATACAAACGTCCTCAGCGTCTATGGTTCCCCCTTCCCCTCTGATGGTGGGACTAAATAAACCGGTAATTGAAATTCCGAAAGCAGCAGTAGCATCCCCGGAAAATTCAATTTATCGGGTACAGCCCCAACGCCAGGACTCCAAACAAGATATAAACTAATCACAAAATTAACAGTTCACAAACCATAATTATAATTTGTGGTTAAGCCACAGCCACTCCACCAGCCGTCAGGTTGGAGGAAGCCTCCTAATTGCTCAACTCGGTCTAGAGTCATTAAGTAAACCCAAGCCCAACCCAGAGCAAGCGACTGTGGCTCATAAACCTCGATAATTTGCCGATTATAGAGGTTTTTTGGTGGTTGTCTAGTGGGCTGGTAATCTTCCAGCACATCTAGCTCATTTAAAATCCTTGGATTGGAAAAAGAAAGTAAATATCCGTAAACTTGGCTATCCCCTAGAGTCATTGCTGGGTAGCCCATTGATAGAGCAAACAATTTACCTTCTACAAAAGTTCTTTTGACATCAACTACTTTGCCAGCACAGTATTTTTTATAGTTAACTTCACCCGGTTTGAGCGTGCCGTAGACAAAAACTCGTACTAAACCAGAAAATTTTATATTTAATTCAACCATCTAAACCTTTATGATATGACTCTTGCTATACCTAGAAAGGGATAATGTATCTACCGTAACTAAAATATGAGCGATCGTTTAAGGGTATTTCTGACTCGTAATTAATCTCTAGATATCAGTCTCCAGTATCCTAAACCTGGGGACTTTTTTTATATCTATTTTGATGGGGAGTATATAGTCAAAGAACTTTAGGGATATAAGATAGAGAGAAATAGCAAATTGACTTTAGAAATCAAATTAGAAAATTACTAGACAGATAATTCCCTCAAAATAGTAGTTTAAATGTCCTAAAAAAGGGTAAATACTAGAAATTTAGTAGAAATAAAACGTAACAGGCATGAAACCATTGGAAAAAGGTCTTTCTATTGATTCTCGATATAACCCAGCAACGATTGAGGAAAAATGGCAAAAAACATGGATAGAACTTGGCTTAGATAAAACATCGGCAGCTAGCAATAAGCCGAAATTTTACGCTTTATCCATGTTCCCTTATCCATCGGGTAGCCTACACATGGGTCACGTCCGTAATTATACGATTACCGACGTGATTGCCCGCCTTAAGCGAATGCAAGGGTATCGGGTAATACACCCAATGGGTTGGGATGCCTTTGGCTTGCCAGCAGAAAACGCCGCCATTGACCGTGGTGTACCACCAGCAAAGTGGACTTATCAAAATATGACCCAGATGCGGCAACAATTGCAGCGTCTTGGTTTATCCATAGACTGGGAATGTGAACTTGCTACCTGTTCACCAGACTATTACAAATGGACACAATGGATTTTCTTGCAGTTTTTGCAAGCGGGGTTAGCTTACCAAAAAGAAGCAGCAGTAAACTGGGACCCCATTGACCAAACTGTACTGGCAAATGAGCAAGTTGATAACGAAGGACGTTCTTGGCGCAGTGGGGCAATAGTTGAGCGTAAATTATTGCGGCAGTGGTTTTTTAAGATTACCGACTATGCCGAAGAATTACTCAATGACTTAGATAAGTTGACAGGTTGGCCGGAACGTGTAAAGTTGATGCAAGCAAACTGGATTGGTAAATCCACAGGCGCTTACTTAGAATTTGCGATCGTTGGGATAGATGAAAAAATCGGCGTATACACTACACGCCCAGATACGGTTTATGGTGTCAGTTACCTAGTGTTAGCACCAGAACATCCCTTAACAAAGCGCGTCACTACAAAAGAACAACAAGCAGCGGTGGAAGTCTTTATTAAAGAGGTTTCCAATCAAAGTGAGTTGGAACGCACTGCTGAAGACAAGCCTAAGCGGGGTATCTCCACAGGTGGGGTAGTAATTAACCCGTTTACAGGGGAAGAAGTGCCTATTTGGATTGCTGACTATGTATTGTATGAGTATGGTACTGGGGCAGTAATGGGTGTACCAGCACACGATGTCCGGGATTTTAAGTTTGCTCAAACTTATGATTTGCCGATTGATTTTGTCATCGCTTCCCCAGATAATGTTGCAGGTTTTGACTTAACTCCAACATCAGAGATTGATGAAGTTACACAACTTATCCAAATTGAATACAACCAGGCATACACTGAACCAGGAATTTTAATTAATTCTGGGGCTTTTACTGGCATGGCTTCCACAGATGCTAAACAAGCAATAGTTGAATATGCCGAACAACAAGGTTTTGGTAAAGTGCGGGTGCAATATCGCTTGCGGGATTGGTTAATTTCACGGCAGCGTTACTGGGGTGCACCGATACCTGTAATTTACTGTCCTAACTGTGGGATAGTGCCAGTGCCTGATAAAGATTTGCCAGTACAGTTGCCAGAAGAGGTGGAATTTACTGGACGTGGTGGTTCACCTTTGACTCAGTTGGAAAGCTGGGTAAATGTGCCTTGTCCGACTTGTGGAACTCCGGCGAAGCGCGAAACCGACACGATGGATACTTTTATTGATTCCTCGTGGTATTTCTTGCGCTTCCCTGACGCTAAGAATGAACAACAGGTTTTCGATTCTGGTAAAATTAATGACTGGATGCCAGTTGATCAGTACGTGGGTGGGATTGAACACGCGATTTTACATTTGTTGTATTCGCGGTTTTTTACTAAGGTACTGCGGGACAGAGGGTTAGTGAATTTTGATGAACCCTTTCAACGCCTGTTAACTCAAGGTATGGTGCAGGGTTTAACTTATCTGAATCCAAACAAGGGCGGCAAAGATAAATGGATTCCTTCTAATTTGGTCAATCCAGCCGACCCCCGTGACCCGCAGACAGGTGAACCATTGCAACGTCTCTACGCTACCATGTCTAAGTCAAAGGGCAACGGTGTAGCGCCAGAAGATGTAATTTCCAAATACGGTGTAGATACAGCGCGGATGTTTATCTTGTTTAAAGCGCCACCAGAAAAAGACCTGGAATGGGATGAAGCCGATGTGGAAGGACAATTCCGCTTTTTAAATCGGGTTTGGCGTTTGGTAACAGATTATGTTGCGGCTGGGGTATCCCGTAAGAAAGCCCAACTCTCTGATTTAACTAAGGCAGAAAAGGAATTGCGGCGCGCAATTCACACGGCTATTCAAGCGGTGACGGAAGATGTGGAAGACGAATATCAATTCAACACAGCTATTTCCGAATTGATGAAGTTAAGTAATGCTTTAACTGATTCTGACGGGAAAAATTCCCCGATTTACGCAGAAGGTATTCGGAGTTTGGTGGTTTTGCTAGCACCCTTTGCACCACATATTGCTGATGAATTGTGGCATTTATTGGGTGAAAGTGATTCAGTTCACACTCAAACTTGGCCATCATTTGACCCGGCTGCTTTGGTAGCTGATGAAATTACTTTAGTGATTCAAATTATGGGCAAAACTCGCGGCGCGATTCAAGTACCAGCGCAAGCAGATAAAGCAGCGTTGGAGAAATACGCCCGTGAATCGGAAGTTGCCCAGCGTTATATTGAGGGTAAAGAGATCAAAAAGGTAATTGTGGTGCCTGGAAAGTTAGTAAATTTTGTAGTCAGTTAAGTACGACTTTGCGTAAAGTTGTGGCGAATTGAGGGTTAAATTTAAACGCGGAGAATTCGCTATGAATTAATGAAATGCTCTACTTAGCAATTGATAAAATTGTAAATGTAGTCTGACAAAACATCAGAGGATCTACATCCATGACACTCAAAGAGTTAGAACAACAACTTCTTGCCCTCAGTCCTGGTGAAAAATTGCGGGCTATACAGTTACTTGCTCAAAGTCTTGGCAACAATTGGCAAGGAATCGAGAAAACTCCTAGAGTCTGTGGTGGAGAGGCTCGCATCGCTAAAACTCGTATTCCCATCTGGGTACTTGTGGAAGCTCGCCGTCTTGGATATAGTAATGCTGACCTTTTAACGAGCTATCCAACCATTACAGCTACAGATTTAGCTAATGCTTGGGTATATGCAGAAGTTTATCCTGATGAAATCGAATTAGCAATTGAGCGTAATGAGGTAGCCTAGTCGATGGCACGGTTTTACGCAGATGAGCAGTTTCCGTTTCCAGTTGTGGAATTATTACGTGCTTTGGGGCATGATGTTTTGACAGTTCAAGAAGCTGGAAATGCAGACCAAGGTCTAGCTGATGACGAAGTACTGGCATTTGCTGCAAGTCAAAAACGCTCAATATTGACTATCAACAGAGATGATTTTATCCGTTTGCATCGTCGTGATTCTAACCACTTCGGTATTATTGTTTGCACGAACAATCGTAATTGGGAACAGTTTGCAGCACGGATAGATGAGGCTGTGACAGCAGAAGAACCGTTGCAAGGAAGACTAATTCGTGTGGTACGTTCAGCCACTTAAAAAGTTTTTGATGGAAGGCGCAAACTTGAGATACTAAGATGCGATCGCACAAATATTAAAGAGAATTGTAACAGTAGTTTCCTTCTCTGGTATATGCGTATTTAAAAACATCTGTATTATCGTTCAGAGAGTTGGACTGCTTTATTTATACACGAAAAAGCGCCTGAGAGTTTTGCTCACTCAAGCGCTTTCCCGTAAAAGCTTATACCAACTCACTCGTTTGATGTAACATTTGAAATCTGCAACTCTCCCTGAGGAGGAAGCATTGCGGGGATAACTTGTAACAAACATTTAGTGAAATGGTATCACTCCTTGCACTAATTAAGAATATCTCTTTTGCAATAATACCGGGGATCTGGTGAGTGACAGTTTATGAACTGAACACTAGTTAAAAACGACTCATCGTGAATGGTAACTAACAAGACTAAGCACGATTGTAGCAATTTTGTAAGTATAGTATAAAAATTGGATACAACAGATTCTACGGACATAGCAATACTGTGTCCCTACAAGTAGATGCCTTAACCTGACGTATAAGTGTGTGGTAAGATTGCCTAGAACAGAGGTTTTATCTGAGTTGAAGTCTCGTATAAATTGCAAAGGTCAAGCTGAGCGATCATTGACTCACACCTAGTTTTCCTATGTATTCGGAAAATATACAACAAGACTGGTGACAAACTGAGTGTAATTTGTAAATAAATATCTAGAATTTGCTACCAGATGGAACGAACTTCCGACAATTTTGACTTTTATTTGACTTTAGGATACACACATGAACGATAAGCTGATGCTGATGATTCCAGGCCCAACCCCAGTACCAGAAGCTGCATTACTGGCATTAGCCAAGCATCCGATTGGACACCGCACCAGTGAATTTAGCAACATATTGGCAGAGGTAACGGAAAATCTCAAGTGGCTGCACCAAACTCAAAGCGATGTGCTGACGCTGAATGTTAGCGGTACAGGTGCTGTAGAAGCCGGAATAATTAATTTCCTCTCTCCAGGCGATCGCATTTTGGTTGGTTCTAATGGTAAATTTGGCGAACGCTGGGTAGAAGTCGGTCAAGCCTACGGTTTAAATGTAGAAGAAGTTAAGGTGGAATGGGGAAAACCCCTAGACCCAGGAGTATTTGCCGAAAAACTCCAAGCAGATACCCAAAAGCAAATCAAAGCCGTAATCATCACCCACAGCGAAACCTCGACGGGTGTGTTGAATGACTTAGAAACCATTAATAGCCACGTCAAAGAACATGGTGAAGCTTTAATTATCGTTGATGCTGTGACTAGCTTAGGTGCGTTCAATTTACCTGTGGATGCTTGGGGTTTGGATATAGTCGCCTCCGGTTCCCAAAAAGGTTATATGATTCCCCCTGGATTAGGTTTTGTCTCTGTCAGCCCCAAAGCTTGGGAAGCTTACAAAACCGCGAAATTACCGAAATATTATCTAGATTTAGGCAAATATCGCAAAGCCACAGCCAAAAATACAACCCCATTTACTCCGCCTGTGAACTTGATTGTAGCGTTGCACACCACGTTAGGAATCATGAAAGAGGAAGGCTTGGAATCAATATTTGCTCGACACGAACGACTCAAAAATGCTACCCGCGCCGGTATTCAAGGGTTAAATTTACCGCTGTTGGCAGCAGATAGTTGCGCTAGTCCGGCGATTACGGCTGTAGCACCACAGGGAATTGAACCGGATAAAATTCGGTCATTTATGAAAAAGCGCTTTGATATTGCCCTAGCAGGTGGTCAAGACCATCTGACAAATAAGATTTTCCGCATTGGTCACTTGGGCTTTGTGAGCGATCGCGATATCCTCAGCTGCATAGCATCCTTAGAAGTTACCTTAACAGAGCTTGGCTACGAAGACTTCACCTCTGGATCTGGTGTAGCGGCAGCAGTTAAAGTATTTACTCAATCCTGAGTCATGAGTGGTGAGTATTGTTATTTGTACTCAGGACTAAATCAAAAGAGCGAGTTGATAATTTAACTCGCTCTTTTGATTTGTATGTAAATGAGTCAAAACCGTCGGAGTCAATAGACCTATATATCAGCTTTTGTACAAGATAGAGTCAATGTAACACGCCTCGATTCTCTTGAATCAACTACTTATAAGCTAATCTTATTAATCTGTATCCAATCAATAGTCAAGAAACTAGCACGATTGGGTTTCTTCCTTATGAGATGCTACACAAACATTTTGAATTGCTTACCTATGCCGTCTCCAGCCAATCATAAATTTGTTCTAACTGCTCTAGAGTAATCAACCCATACTGCCAAAGAATCATTGTCAAAGGACCTGGATCTTGCTCCCGATGCCGAAGCACTACCGCCAATGATGCTGTAGAAATTGCCAAATCTTCTTGCAAAAAATGAATCAGTCGAGAATATTTTGATGGTGACATTTGTATCTCACCTCCTTGTGCAGAGTGTATTGTCATATATCAGTTCACCATTGCTCGGTAGCTAGTATTTTATTTGTCAGTGTGTCGTTATCGGCTAACACCCCAGTACGGTTTCTTTGATCTGCTTTAAAGAGAGGCTGATCATAGAGGGTCTGGAAAATAGAAGTTTTTTTATAAACCATCTGCTCGATTCTCAAGCAGCATTTTTACCTAGTTAAATTCGTTCCATCTTGTTTACTTGTGTGCTTTATTTAATTACATATGTTGTAACAAATATTCCATAGTCTACACTCCTTCATTAGCGATTATTTGCACTTACGCCGAAGGGAATGTTTTTGCGACCAAACCTTAAAACTGCAATTCCAACTTGGAGACAGTAGTATCGTACATTATTACCACAATTTTCAAATAGTAGCGTTATAGATGACTGTTGTACCACAAAACGTGACATTTTTTACAAAAATAACATAGATTTCCATAGTATAGGTTCTTAACAAAGCAAAGATCCAAATTTTTATACTTACAGAGTACCTAAGTTTCAAAACTCAATTTTGACAATATCGCCTACTTTCAACTTCAATTCAGCAGATCGTCCCGACCGGAGTTCAATCACTTTGTCGATTGGTGTATTGGGTCCATAGGTAGGACAAGGCTCACTAGTACAAGGAGGTGCAGCAATCTGAATATATTTAACTACTTCATTCTGTAGAAATACCATATCCAAGGGCACAGGCACATTCTTCATCCAGAAACTAACTGGTTGTGCTGAAGGGAACGGAAACAACATTCCTCGGTCATCTGGTAAAGCTGGGCGATACATCAATCCCTTCGCTTGCTGTTCTGGTGTCTGCGCTACTTCTAACTGAATCTTTGTGCCATTAGGCACAATGGCTTTAGCAGAAATTGGTAGTGTTTGACCTAAACTCTCTGGTGTTGGAGTTTGAGAAGCAGAAGTGAGGCTGGGAGGTTTAGCTGTTGTTGGGACAGAACAGCCTATTAAAAAAATACTCAGCAACATTGAGAACAAACTTAACTGGCCACTCATATAGTTTTTTGATTTTGTAATTTAGATTTCAATTTTACAGAATTTAAGCTAGAAAACCTACGCCTTTTGTCGAAACAGGAGTCAGGAGTCAGGAGTCAGGAGTCAGGAGTCAGGAGTCAGGAGTCAGGAGTCAGGAGTCAGGAGTCAGGAGTCAGGAGTCAGGAGTCAGGAGTCAGTTGGATATTCTGTAGGATGTTTACTTACTGAGCAGTTCGGCAAGTGGCACAGCCTCTCGTAGAGAAGTATTGATTCTGAATTCTTCTTCAATCGTCCTGTAATACCTTAATTAACTAGACAAGGGGCCTAAGCCCCTTATTAAAGGTAAGAAAACTTTTACCACAGTGTACTAGGATTCTCTTAAAACGTACCCTACGCCTCGCACTGTTTGAATGAGGCGCTTTTGACCTTCATCTTCGATTTTTAGCCGCAAGTAGCGAATATATACTTCAATTACATTTGACTCACCGAGAAAGTCGTAACCCCAAACATTTTCCAGAATTTGTTCACGGGTTAATACCTCACGGGGATGTTCCATTAAGAATTTTAATAGTTCAAATTCCTTCATTGTTAAGTCAATTGCCCGTCCACTGTGTATAGCACGGCGAGTTGCTATGTCTAAAATTAAATCCCCGAAGCGCAATTGTTCGGTGGTATCTACATCGGGTTTTAAGTAGAGGCGAATTAACTTCAGAAAGTCTTCTGAACGGTAAGGCTTGAGGATGTAATCATCCGCTCCAGCTTCTAGACAAGCTACCCGATCATCAACTGTATCCCTTGCCATTAAAATCAACACAGGCGATCGCATACCATTACTTCTCAGATTTTTGCACAATGAGAGTCCTGATTCTCCTGCTAGCATCCGGTCTAAAACTATTAAAGCAGGTTGGCGATCGCGACAACATTGCAAACCACTCGTCGCATCATGAGCCAAAATTGATTCATAGCCAGCTTCTTGCAAATCGCAAGAAAGCTGATTTGCTAGGCTCTCATCGGTTTCAATCACCAAAACACAGGGACTTTGAGCAATTGTCATAAGAATTTGGGATATTGGATTTGGGATTGTAAAGACATTTTAGAAAAAATCTTTACACCAGTTAAAAGTGCATTTACGAGTTTTGAGTGATGGAGCAATCCTGATTTGACACGCTGCTAAGAATCTTTTAGCACGTTCAGGTATCAGCCATCTAATTCCCCGATGCAATCTTAATAACTACCTCCAAATACCATCCCTACATTAGTAATTCTGGAAGGAAATCAGCAAATTAGGGAGTGGGGGACAAGAGGACAAGGAGAATGACAAATGACAAATGACAAATGACAAATGACAAATGACAAATGACAAATGACAAATGACAAATGACAAATGACAAATGACAAATGACAAATGACTACGGTAATTCTACAGAAGTTGGTTTAGCTATATGTGGCAAACCCCAACCTAATTTTTCTCGCAAAATTCGGAAAAACTCAGGCGGTTGCAGACGAATAAATCGGACACTATATTGCGATCGCTCCAAATACACTCGATCCTCCGGTAAAATATAGCATCCTCCATTGCCATCCACCACCATCACCAGCCGAGCAATGTTTACTGGGTAAATGTTGACTGATTCAGTATCTGGAAATACCAATGCTCTGGAAGCTAGGGAATGGGGACAAATCGGTACTAGCTGTAAAACAGGTACGCCTGGGGTAACAACTGGGCCACCAGCACTCAATGAGTAAGCTGTAGAACCCGTAGGCGTAGAAACAATCACACCATCCGCCGCAATATCAACTGGTGCATGACGCCCGATGACAATTTCAAAATGGCACATAGAGGTTAAAGGTTCCCGATGCAGCACCATTTCATTCAAGCAGAGGGCTTCCCACAGCACTGAATCTCCCCGAAATACTTTGACGGTGAGCATGGCTCGTTCTTCAATTTCATACTCACCTGCCATCGCCTGGTCTAATGCTTGGGGCAACTGATTCAGGAAAGTCTCTGTCAAAAAGCCCATGTGGCCAGTATTCACTGTGAGCAGTGGAATACCACAGGGGGCTACCTGACGAGACGCTGCTAAAACAGTGCCGTCTCCCCCTAACACCACTGCAAACTTCATATCCGAGTCAAAACCAGGGGGCGTCAGACCGTCAATGGGAGTATGGCATACGGGACTCTCCGGGGTAGAGTAGCCCAGTATACCACCAATACTCGATGTTATACATACATTCCAACCGGCAGCGGTTAGCTTGTCTTTCAACTCGATAGCGACACGACCCGCTATCGGTTTGATGTCATTGTAGATAATGCCTGCTTTCGGCACACTTAAATATCCAAGTTTAGGCGATTCTCTGTATTATGTAATCCTTACACATTTTTGGTCATGTAGTCATTAATCTAAAGTCAAATGTCCAGAGTCTAGAGTTTAATGACTAATGTGTGTTTTGTAATAACTATTGACTATTGGCTTTTGAAGACTGTTTAAAAGGAGTTTTTTTAGGTTTCTGCTTCTTGTTTTTATTTTTCTCGTAGTCTAACTCCTTGAGCTTCTTCATAATTCGGCTGAAGTACTCTTGTAGATAGCTTTCTAGGGTTGTGGTTTGTTGCGGATCTAAGCCAAAAACTGTATATACTTCATCCATTGAGGCATTTAATTGTTTACCACTAGCCAATACTTCTGTAAACGCCAGCCTATCCGCTACGTTCCATCCCCACTGAAAAGACCGCATTAAGCCCCGCACGGCACGGAGTAAGTTTATTGGCATCCGCGTTACTCTAGCGTCTTTTCCAGATAATCGTTCGCATAGGTTAATGATTTCTTCTGCACTCCATGCACGAGTGCCGACTAAAGGAAAAGTTTGGTTTTCCGTTTCGGGCACACTCAATGCACGGATTGCAAACTTAGCAATGTCCTGAGTATCCATATAGGCGATGGGAGAAGAATTACCTGTTACCCAAACTGGCTGTGCTTCCAAAATCGGAATCCCATACTGACTGATTAACCCTTGCATAAAACCAGCTAACCGCAAGATGGTATAATCCAAGCCTGACTCCGCCAGGAAGAGTTCTGTACACCGCTTAATTTCCATTAGCGGCACTTCTGGATATTTATCAGCATCTAAAATCGAAAAGAAGATAAAACGCTCTACGCCCGCTGCTTTTGCTGCTTGAATCAATGCTACTTTGCCGTCCCAGTCCACTTGTTTGATACTCAGTGAATCTGTAGGACGAGATGTTGATGCATCAATAACTTGGGTTACACCTTCTAATGCTTCCGCTAGGCTCTCCGGGTAACGCAAATTTCCCGGTACGAGTTCTGCACCCCATTCTTTGAGAAAAGCTGCTTTTTTACTGCTCCGAACAAGACAGCGTACTTTATACCCCTCATCGATAGCACGACGAGCCACTTGTCTTCCTAAGGTGCCAGTTGCACCGACGATTAATAATGTCATGAGGGTTGTAATAAATTTTAATGTTTTATGAAAAGAATGTTATCAGGATAACCTATGTAAACAAAAGTTTACATCTTTTCTCAGAAAATCAATTTATCTGGATAGACTCATGGGAAAATCGCTGTCCAGTTAAAGGACAAGCTTTTTTCCCATTTGGATGAAAAAGGGAGTGGGGAGAATAATAACAGACGCGATTAATCGCGTCTGTTATTATTCTTCTGAGCCTTGAATTTTCAGTAATAACGCGCCTAAGCCCCAGCCCACGAAGATTAAACCGAAAGACAATAGAGCTGCATTCAAAAGTTCGCCGCCCATTGGTGTGATTCTCCTTATGCAAAGTGGTGTGTAAACTAGGTCTACCAGAAGCTTTTCAATAGTTGCTGTAGGATTAGACCTGTGTAAATAATTTTAAACTAGTTTAGCAGGTAATCCTTACTGGTTTGGGAGGCAATCCCTACTGTTGGCAGAGGGTGAGACAGATAAATTGGGAAAACTTAATAATAATTATGAAGAGATTTTATGTATCAAATTAATTTAGTAAATTTTGGCAAAGAAAATCGTCCGCGTTTGGCGCTGACGTTGGGAGATCCGGCGGGGATTGGGCCGGAGGTGATTTTGAAAGCTTTAGCAGAGCCGGAAATTAGTAAAAAATATGACGTTACAGTGGTAGGTAACACGGATTTGCTGGCACAGACTTATCACAAACTGAATTTAACTGAGAATTTAGCACCTTTGGCAAATCCAGACGAGTTGTTAGTCAGCGATGTGCAATTAGATGGGGAAATTAAAGATAAAATTATCCCAGGAACAGGTAATGCGGCCAGTGGTGCGGCTAGTTTTGCGTATATGGAATATGCGATCGCTCAAACACTCGCTGGTAAGTTTGATGCTATTGTCACGGGGCCGATCGCTAAATCTGCCTGGAAAGCCGCAGGGTATAATTATCCAGGGCAAACGGAACTTTTAGCACAAAAGTCAGGTGTTGACCGTTTTGGGATGTTATTTGTAGCGCGATCGCCCCATACTAATTGGACACTCCGTACTTTACTTGCTACCACACATATTCCTCTACGTCAAGTAGCTGATACGTTGACACCGCAGTTATTGACACAGAAATTAGATTTGTTGGTGGAGTGTTTGGAGAGGGATTTTGGTATAGAAAATGGGAGAATTGCGATCGCAGGTTTGAATCCCCACAGTGGCGAGCAGGGACAACTTGGACATGAAGAACAGGATTGGTTAATTCCCTGGTTAGAGCAAGAGCGGCAAAAACGTCCACAATTACAGCTAGATGGGCCGATACCGCCAGATACGATGTGGGTTAAACCTGGTCAAGCTTGGTACGGAAATTCTTTAGTACAAAATCCTGCTGATGCTTATCTAGCACTTTACCACGACCAAGGCTTAATTCCTGTGAAGTTGATGGCGTTTGATCGGGCAGTTAATACTTCTATTGGTCTTCCTTTCGTTCGGACTTCACCAGATCATGGAACAGCGTTTGATATTGCAGGTAAGGGAATTGCTGATGCTACGAGTATGAAAGCAGCGATACATTTAGCGGCTGAGTTGGTTATTCAAAGGTTGGCGACGAGAAAACTATGAATTATTTCATGATTTATAAATAGACTAGTCCAAAGAATCATGGAAGTGCGACCAAGAGAAATTAGGAATTATCTGACAGTACATGGAAAAAATATTTTTGATGAGTGGCTTGATTCTCTGCGAGATAGAAGAGCAAAAGCTAAAATAAGAGCCAGACTTGACCGAGTTGAAGATGGTAATTTAGGTGATTCTAAGTCAGTTGGAGAAGGCGTTTTTGAATTGAGAATCGACTATGGGCTAGGCTACCGCATATACTTTGGACAAGAAGAGATAATAATTATTATTCTTTTGTGTGGTGGAGATAAAAGCACTCAGAAATAAGATGTTGATAAAGCTCAGGAATATTGGAAAGACTATAGGAGTGGAGATAATGCCTAGAAGTGTAAGCTATCACGAAGGACTAGTTAAACATCTCCAAGATCCACTAGAAGCAGCATCTTATATCGAAGTAGTTCTAGAAGAGGGTGATCCTAAAATGTAAAAAACAAACTTTCCCCATCCACCTCATCTGTCTCTTCACTTTCATCAATGAGGTCTTGGTTTTTCTCTTCTAATTCGCGCATATACTGCCTGAGTATACCCCCAACAGCGATCGCTCTACTTTTATGCAGTTGACGGGTTAACTCTAAAAACCATTCTCTATCACCCACCAAATCTGACTCTTTCACCTGATACTTGAGAATTTCTGGGATGAGTAGTGAAGGATTATGATATTTTGCGTAGACGCGAAGCGGCTTGTCGCCAGACATCGCGCTAATATGAACAACAGGCTGGTAATCAATCCGTAAGCACTGCTGCCACAACGCTACCCATTTGGCATGAGAAAGATAGCCATGACTGAAATACGAAGGCGGCACCATTGCCAAAATATGTAAATGTGGGTGTGCTGAGACTCCATCTTTACCTTTGGTAACTTCTGTGGACTTCACCCAACCTTTCGCAGTCCATGCTTCCAATTCAGTCAATCGCTTAAAAGCTTTATTTATCGAATCCAAGTTTTCCTTGAGTTCCTCAATCTGGCAATTCTTTACAGTCAAAGTAATAAACAGCCAACGGTGCTTGGGATAATCAGTGACAACCTGTGGGAGAATTTTGTAAGCTCTTGCTTTCCACATGAGCGATGTCTGACGACAAGCCGCTGCGCGTCTACGCCGCCACTGACAAACCGGACAATGACGAACTCTACAGAATCGGGCATCTGATAGTTTTAACTTGAGAATACCTTCCGATTCGTCTGGCGCTAATTGAAACTTCAGCAACTCGGAACACATTCTCATCCGCCAAGCATACTGCTGAAAATAATCTTCGTCTGCTTTAGCGTAATAATGCAAGACTTTATCAGTATTAGCTCTGTGCTTGTCCCAAATTTTACCTATAGGCGAAACTTCGGATAAACTCTGTACATTTCGATTTTTCTGAAACTTATCTTGAGACGATATGTTAAAAGCAATAAAGTTACTGTCTGAGGCTTGAGCAGACACAAAATCACCCAATCAGTTTGTATCAACGCCCCAAATTAACGCAAGTTATACACTTAAGCCTCAGTAAAAGTATTTAGGTAAGTCAGATGTCATGATAATTTATAATTATTACCCCATGCCTAAATGCGATTTTTTGCCTCCATTAATAAACAATGGTGCAAGTACTCATTAATTACGAATTACGAATTACTATTCTCGTCAGGTACTTCAAACTTATAACCATAGCCCCGCACAGTTTTAATAAACTCCGGTATGCTGGTATCGACTTCCATCTTCTTACGCAACTGACCAATATGCACATCAACCACCCGTCCATCTCCTGCATAGTCGCAACCCCAGATTTTTTGGATTAGCTGTGGGCGACTCCAAGCCTGATTAGGATGACTTGCCAAAAAATGTAAGATATTAAATTCCAGCGCTGTTAAAGTAAGAGGCTTATCGTTAAGTGTTACCTCTCGACCCTCTGGATTAATTGCTAGCTGCTTGAAGACGATGCGTTGTGTTGGCGAGGGGTTAATGTAGCGTATCCGCCTCAAAAGAGCTTCTACTCTCACTTCAACTTCTGCAAGACTAAACGGTTTAGTCATGAAATCATCAGCACCTGCGCTTAATATTTTAATTTTATCAGCTTCGTCAGTCCTACTAGTCAGTATCAGTACTAAAACATTATTACGACTCTGCATTTCTTGGCAGAGGCTATAGCCATTAACATCCGGCAAATTCCAATCCAGAATCACTAAGGCTGGGTTGAATTGTTCAAACAACGATAAAGCAGTCTTACCATCTGCTGCCGACTCTATTTGATATTTCCGACTTAAAAAACGATAGACGAGATTTCGCACGCCGAAGTCGTCGTCAACAATCAGAATTTTGGGAGTAGTACCAGTAACCATGACCATAATGTTGCCTATTGTAGATTGGGCAATTCGCTGTTGCACCAATTTTGCTTTACGTGTTTCTGTTGAAAGTGTATTCACGCGCGTCTCTGCTGAGTGCGATCGCTACTGTAGTACTTGTATACAATTAATTTTCCATGAAGTTTATGAAAATTTCAGCCATCAGAACGCCGATAAAATGTATAAGTATTGTATAGTTTTCGTATCATTTTGGATTTTTACGATATAGTTTTAAACTTATACATTTAAAGTCGAATCGTGCTACCAATTTTGTGAGCATCACTAGCGAGACTGGTAATCTAAAATTGGACTTCATGGGTAGTTTTATTCCAATGCGGAATCGAACGCACTACCATTACTACTGTTGTCAGACCTACCCACTGGTATTGTTCATGAAGTGCTGGTAGTTGTGACACTGGAACAGTATAACAGGTAAGGTTTTCTTTTTCTAACCGTTGACTAATACTCATGTCAACACCTTTAAATCCAAGGGACTGTACTAAATATTAGTCTTAGATTGTGCAAATTGCGTAAGTCATGATAAAAAAATCATACTAATGGGAGAACACAATTTCTCTGCAAAATTGAGAATTTAAAGGTTTGGTGGTAGTTTTTAAATAAAAAACGGCATAAACAGAGGTATATAGACTTATAACCAATTTGTCACATTGATATTAGTCTGGTTAAACTGTCTGAAACTTCACATTGAACAAATGATTAGAACAACAATTTCCAGTGTTGCTTTAGGCACTATCCTTCTCAGTAGTGCATCGATGGCTACACCTGCAACAAATCCAACTTTTACGCCGATATCTTCACATATATCAAGTCATACCGTTCAGATTGCACAATCTAGTATTAACACTGCTGCTCTAGAACAGTCGGTTTTCAACCAAATTAATAACTACAGAGTTTCCAAAGGACTAGCAGGACTGACTCGTAATTCTGCCATCGATAATCAAGCCAGGAATCACAGTCAGAACATGGCTAACGGTACAGTTGCCTTTGGACATACTGGATTTTCAGAACGTGTTAGAGCAACCGGTATTTCTTTTAGAACAGCTGGCGAAAATGTCGCTTACAACGGGGGATATAGTGACCCTGCTAAGAAAGCTGTTCAAGGCTGGCTCAACAGTCCAGGGCATCTTAACAATATTAGAGGTAATTATAATTTGACGGGAATCGGTGTCGCTGTCACCAGTACAGGCAGAGTTTACTTCACACAAATTTTTATTCGTTGACAAGTTTAGCAAAATTTAGGTTTTTTCCTTGTTAGCTAATCTTTTGTCAAACGTTAAATAATGTAGTTTAAATGACATTTGTCTATTGAATACTACATTATTTTTTTAGTAATTCTGGAAAATTTTAAATTCTCAGCAAAAACAACCTGAATTATCGACAATTGAAAATGATTGTTTGGGTTCTTTGTAAGGGATATAGCCAAATTGCCGAAATTCATCAATCCTTAATAGTATCGTGGTATATATCGTCGGAACTATAAGGTAAAGTAGAAGTCTTATATCTCTACACATTACGCAATTCTCCATGTTCCGACAAACTGCTTTTGGCATCGCTTTAAGTGCGCTTGTCCTTGCTAGTGGATTAACGACTGTTCCGATACCAAATCACACTTCTACGAATACATCCACCCGTAATAAGCTGTTGTCGCTTTTTTCCAGTCAGGTTGCAATATCGACTCCTACTTTTAAAAATACTGAGTTAGAAAAATCAGTTTTTGACCAAATTAATCGATATCGGGCTTCTAAAGGGCTGCCAAAGTTGACTATAAATGCAAATATAACTCGACAGGCAAGAATTCACAGCCAAAACATGGCTAAAGGTAAAACCCCATTTAGCCATCAGGGATTTGAACGGCGAGTCAAAGCTATCCCTATTCGCTACAACAGTGCAGCGGAAAATGTTGCTTTCAATTGGGGATATAGCAACCCCGTGGATGAAGCTGTTACTGGTTGGATCAAAAGTCCCGGACATCTAAAGAATCTTAAAGGAAATTACAACCTTACCGGGATTGGCGTTGCTACTAATAATCAAGGGGAAGTATACCTTACACAAATGTTTATTCGCACTAGGTAGATTTAATTTCTGATTTTTTTGCACAATAATAATGTAGTGTCTGACAAGACTTTTATCTGCTGGACACTGCTATTATTTTTGAACGTCTCATGATATTACAAGATTTTCAGGTGAGCGATCGCGACCTTAGTGACGCAGCCCTTGACCAGTATTTAGAATCTACAGCGATCGCAGTTGATACCGAAACGATGGGATTATTGCCCCTGCGCGATCGTTTGTGCCTCGTCCAGCTATGTAACCCAGAGGGCAAAGTGACTGCAATCCGCATAGCCAAAGGACAAGCTGAATCGCCAAACTTAAAAAAACTCTTGGAAGCAGGGAATGTCGTAAAAGTGTTTCACTTTGCTCGTTTTGACCTTGCAACTTTGCGATCCAATTTAGGGATTCAGGTTAGACCTGTTTTTTGCACCAAAATTGCCAGTAAGTTAGCCCGTACTTACACAAATCGCCACGGACTCAAAGACGTGGTGCAAGAGTTAGAACAAGTAGAGATGGATAAAAGCGCTCAAAGTTCTGATTGGGGTAATGCCACTAATTTATCTGAAGCTCAACTGAGTTATGCTGCCAATGATGTGCGCTACTTACTTAATGTGCAGCACAAGCTAACAGAAATGCTTAAACGAGAAGAACGTTGGGAACTTGCTTTAGAATGCTTCAATCTTTTACCAACAATAGTTTCTTTAGATTTGTTACAGTTCAAGGATTTGTTTGAACATTGATAAAATCTTGAAGAAGAATTCAGGAGTCAGAATTCAGGAGTCAGAATCAATGAGTGGCGGGTCTGAATCCCCCACTCATTGTAGACCAGCAAATTAAAAATTTGGTGGGGTCTTAAACCCATTTATTCAGCGTTCGACTGAGCGCTCACGCCGAAGTCCGCTCTTTCGTTCAGAATTCATTCTGTTAGCGGATAGGTTTAGCCCATTCTGGCTCCTGACTCCTGAATTCTGTTTTGATAAACCTCTTGCAAAATTTTATAATCTGGAGGACAAACTCCGAAAAGACAGAATAGCTTGTCTCTTCAATTCTGGCTTTTATCCTGATCAGAAATCGATATTTTGCAAGAAGTCTATTAATGATTTTTTAGATTATTTCTGGACTAAGACCTATCGTCTGGATTTTTCAATTCGTTAATGCCTTCCTTGAGGTTGCTGGCTCCCTCTTGAATGCTCTCCTTAAGGTTACTAGCTCCCTCTTGAATGCCTTCTTTCAGGTTACTAGCTCCCTTTTTAATAGCTTCTACCGCGTTACCGCCTCCCTTTGGCTGGTTTTCTTGGTGATCCTTTAACCGATCTACAACGTTATAATCACCTGCACCTGGGGGAGTTTTTGATTCAACAATGCCTTCTGTTGCTCCACCGATCGCCTTCCATGCAGCAAGACCACCTTTGAGTTGAGAGACGTGCTCAAATCCATTAGAGCGCAGTTGTTGTGCGGCTTGGGCAGTTTCTTCTTCATTAGCACCGTAAACGTAAATATCACGGCTCTTATTCAAAGAAGGGACTGCACGCTCTACCAATTCATCTGCTGGCATCGGCATCGCTCCCATAATGTGACCTTGGTTGTAGGTCATGCGATCGCGCACATCCAATATTGTAAAAGCTGGTTCACCCCATTCCAGCCGGGACTTCAAAACATGAACATCAGATTGTGCTTCTACTGGTGGTTGTGGGGGAATGATACCGCCGACTAAATTATTATCCATGTTTATTCCTTAACTGACGTAATCAATACTAATTTACCAAAGCACACACATTTAATTGCTCTTTCTCTGGTGTGAATATTCTTAAACTCTCTCTTTCGATAGACTGTCTTAATCAAATAATTATTAGTAATTAGTAAAAATATAATAAAGTTTATATAAATTCATCTAATTGCTTAACTTTTCTTTGTTTAGTAAAAAAATACATACTTTCAAAACCGAGAAGTCATATCAATTAAATATAAAGATGCACCACAATTGAAGTTACCTGCAAGCTTTCTTTAAAAACCTCGTAAAGAAATGCTATAAGATATTTACAGAAAGCTCTTGAATCATTTGAGAAATCAACCTTTTTATAGATATGACAACATCTAAAAATATTGCTAAATCCAATTTTTTAGGTTCTTTGATGAATGAGGCTCCTCTATCTAAGCTCTTTTTTTTGAGTTTTGGACTGATCAGCGTAGGGCGATCGCTCTTTGGTGTAGGATAATATACGGTAGCTTTTTGATTGTTATGATGGCTTTCCAAAAAAGATATGAGGTAATTTGCAGTTTTACCCTTGGCAATACCCAGCAAAAAAAACCATGCTGAATTTGGTTAGCTGCCTATTTATAAGATAATATAATTTATTTGACCGTAGTCACACACCTCTTTTGTATATGTCCAAAACTTACACCGTAGAAATTCATCACCAAGGCAAAATTCATACTTTGCAAGTTCCTGAAGATGAAACAATTTTATCAGTTGCCGATGTTGCTGGTTTGGATTTGCCAAGCTCCTGTCATGCAGGTGTTTGTACAACTTGCGCCGGTCAAATCACTGAGGGAACTGTCGATCAAACTGATGGTATGGGCGTTAGTCCAGATTTGCAAAAGCAGGGTTACGTATTGCTTTGTGTTGCCAAACCCCTTTCTGATTTGAAAATTCAAACGGAAAAAGAAGAAGTGGTCTATCAGTTGCAATTTGGTAAAGACTAATAAAATCAACAGTTATCAGTATCCAGTTTGATTATTGATAACTGCCACGCTCAAAGCTAATAAATAATATGATAGGACTTACGCACTATACAAATTAACCGTGATGTGAATTAAGGAAAATAGGCTGTTTCAGGCTTTTATTAATTATCCTTATGATCGTAAATAGACAACGCTGTAGGGGTTTAGCAATGCTAAACCCTTACGAAAGATGTGGCTTTTAACCATATCTATATTTGGTATTTTTTGTCAATGCCTAAGTTGTATATGAGTATTTTGTTGTACCTCAGATCAGCTATTATAGAAACTATAAATCAACAGAATTTACAACGATGACGACTCATTTCATTACCGCAGAAATTGATTTACAAGAAACTCCCGCAGAGTTACTAAAGGCAATTGAAACAGAGTTGAACAAACAGGGTGAACCCCTTCGTTGGGCAATTACCTCTGTGGACGTTGACGAACAAAAAGCTACTGTTGAAGCGGTTGTTACAAATAGTACACAGTTATGAGTTCTGAATGCTGAGTTGGGAGTTAACGCGATGTGCGGCTTATTATTGGAATACTTCTCCAAACCTCTCCCCCAAAGAGAAAAAAGAGGCTTTGATTCTTGCTCCTCTTTCCTGCAAGAGAAGGGTTGGGGTTAGGTTTGAGAGAAAGTCGTACACGGACTGAATTAGTATTTAATGGTTTCTGCTTCATAACTCAGCACTCAATATGCGTCCATACACTGCTGTCTTAATTATACCAACTGGCATTGGGGCTGCCATTGGGGGTTATGCTGGAGATGCTTTGCCTGTTGCTAAAGTTATGGCACAGGTTTGCGATCGCTTAATTACTCACCCTAATGTCCTTAATGGCGCTTCTCTGTACTGGAATCTCCCAAACGCTTTTTATGTTGAAGGTTATGGACTTGACAAATTTGCTGCTGGATGCTGGGGTTTGCGTCCAGTCCGAACTAACAAAGTAGGTTTGCTTTTAGACCAAGGCATTGAGCCAGAGCTGAGACTACGACATATACAAGCAGCAGATGCAGTCAGAGCAACTTTGGGATTGACTTTAACAGATTATATAATTACTGATGCACCGTTAAATGTAGAATTACAGACTGCACCATCGGGTTCTAGTTGGGGGACAATTGGTAATCCAGATAGTTTATTACGGGCAGCTGAGATATTAATTAAAAAAGCGGGGGCAGAAGCGATCGCAGTTGTTACCCGTTTCCCCGATAATCTGGATGAGGAAGCAGTACAGAAATACCGCCACGGTGAAGGCGTTGATCCTTTAGCGGGTGCAGAAGCCGTAATTAGCCATTTGCTAGTGCGAACTTTTCAAATTCCTTGCGCCCACTCTCCCGCCCTTTTGAGCGAACCTCCAAAACCTGATTTATCTCCCCGTTCCGCCGCCGAAGAATTGGGTTATACCTTTTTGCCGTGCGTCCTTGTCGGTTTGAGTCGTGCCCCACAATTTATAGTGGAGAAAAAACGGGTAGCATCAGAGCAAGAAGATATTTGGGCAGATCAAGTGGATGCTGCGATCGCACCTGCAACTGCTTGTGGTAGCAGCACCTTACTAAGTTTAAGCCAAAAACGATGCCAAATAATTACAGTCGAAGAAAATAAAACTCTTATAAAAGTTCCTCCCCAACCCTTAGGGATCAAAGCTATAGAGGTAAACTCATACTTAGAAGCAGTGGGTGTATTAGCAGCACACAAATCAGGCATCAATCCATCTGCTCTCCGTCCCAAATTGTTGTCTTTGCAGTCAATTAGTCATTAGTCATTTGTCATTTGTCATTTGTCATTTGTCATTTGTCATTTGTCATTTGTCATTTGTCATTTGTCATTTGTCATTTGTCATTTGTCATTAGTTATTCTCCCCCCACTCCCCACTCCCCACTCCCTTAAAAACCCGTGGTTGAACAACAAAAGCAAAAACCAGAAATTCCATACCTGACACGCATCCAAGTACTTGGAGCGATGGGAGCAACTGCAATCATTTTATTGATAGTCGCTAAACTATCGCTGTACTTTGGCAACTTTTCCCTATTTTCCTGGAAGTTGAACCAAAGAGAGTTGCTGTTGGGTGTAGGGTTGGGGTTCGTCATCACCGCGTTAAGTGGCTTGGCTTATCGCCTTTGGACTGCCTACCGTAAAAGTGCAGATTATTATCTAGAAGTAGTACTAAAGCCCTTAGCTTTACCAGACTTAATTTGGCTGGGGTTACTACCGGGGTTAAGTGAAGAATTATTATTTAGAGGTGTGATATTGCCAGCTTTAGGTTCTGATCATCTGGCTGTCATTGTATCGAGTCTTTGCTTTGGCGTATTGCATTTTAGCGGTTCCCAACAATGGCCTTATGTGATTTGGGCAACCATTGTCGGAATGATACTAGCATATAGCGCCTTGATTACTGGCAACTTATTAGTGCCGATTGTCGCCCACATCGTGACAAATTGGATTTCTAGCTATATATGGAAAATGTGGCAATTGTCGGCAATTAAAAGTTAAAAATCTTTTTGTAGGGTGCGTTAGGCTAAAGCCGTAACGCACCATCTTATGTAGCGCTGCTAGGCGATGATGTAATGTTTTTTGTGACAAATCATTTTGAAATATGCGCCTAATACACCTACAGTAATTTTATTTTTAGCGATCGCCCACTATTGCCCACTATTGCCCACTATTAACCATAGATGAAACTACGTGGTTTTAGCGCTCTCACTGGATGCTTTCTGTGCAAGATTTTTCAAGCGGCTCAACCTGCTTTTGCGGATGCGTTCACTTTTGCGAACACCACCCGCCATTTCATATTCATGGCTGTCTTTGCCGTATTTAAAGCCAACCCCCATAAGTATCTTCTCAGAGAAATTGCCTAAGATTTGTTCTAATTCTTCAATCTCTGTTCTAGAAGAGTCAATCACCGCTAGAGCGGTGTTATGGGTTTCTATCTTGGTGCGTAACTGCTCAACTAATAATTTCATGTTTTTCAAATTGCAAGCATCCCCAAGATCGAAATTTAAATCAATTGCTTTGAGTCCAGCAGCTCTTAACTCAGCATTTTCTAGAACGCGAGATGTGCGTTTTTTCAGAGACATAAAATTTACTTATTTTTAAGGTTTCTATAGCTACTATGCCTTACTGAAACTAGATTTAAAATCAGCATAATCCGCAAATAATTGTATTTTTTATGAGATAATTACCCGTAAATTCTCGCAATTTACACTAAGAGGATGTTTGAAAAGTCGTAAAGTATACTAGAAACCCCGCTTCCATTCCTCTCCCCGAAAGGTCGAGAGGCTTTGATTCTTACTCCCCTGCCCTTGTAGGGAAGGGGCTGGGGGTTAGGTTTGAGAGAAAGTTGCACACGGCGTAATATAGTTCTTCCTCATTGAAACGAGTTTAATAAATTTAAAATCTTCTTTATTGTATTTTTTTTTACGTTCATAACCACAACTGCCTCTGTGGTAGCCACAGCTGAACCATTCATAACTATAGATGAAGCTGTGATCACCACAGGTTATATTTTACTTATCACAACTGCCTCTGTGATAGCCACAGATGAACCATTCATAACTATAGATGAAGCTGTGATCACCACAGCTTCTATTTTACTTATCACAACTGTTGCTGTGGTAGCCACAGATGAAGCATTCATAACTACAAATGAAGCTGTGATAACCACAGGTTCATCTGTAGTTATCACAACTGGTAAAGTATAAATATAGGACTTACGCATTGACAATAAATACCATATTACTTTGACAAGTTGGCTGCTAAAGCGATCGCCTGTGGTAAAATTCGATGTTCCTGAATTTGAATTCTGGCGTGGAGTGTTTCTGGTGTATCATCCGCCAGTACTGGGACTGCGGCTTGCATCAATATTGGGCCACTGTCCATTTCTAAACAAGCTATATGCACAGTACAACCAGTGATTTTTACCCCAGATGCTAAAGCTTGCTCTACGGCATGGATTCCCTTAAAACTAGGCAACAAACTCGGATGGATATTGATAATTCTGTCAGCAAAAGCATCAATTAATACTGATGTTACCAGTCGCATCCAACCTGCCATAATTACCCATTCTACATCGTAATGTCGCAATGTCTGCACAACTTTCTCGTCAAACTCTTCGCGGCTTTCATAGTTGCGGTGATTTAACAAAACAGCTTTTACATCTCTATTGGCTGCTTTTACGGCTGCTTGAGCCGAGGGGTTATTGTAAATTAAAACTTGAATTTGGGCATTTAGCTGTCCATCTTGGATAGCTTGGGCAACTATATCAAAATTGCTGCCATTCCCAGAAGCCATAATTCCCAGTTTTATAGGAGCGACTTGTGAGCAGACATTGTTAATACTGGGAGAAACCAAGCTAGGGGTAGAATCAGGGCACAGGGTCATAACAGCAAGAAGGGAAAATTATAAATGCCAAAAAAATATACTAAATCGTGGTTTGATAATGATACAGTAGCAGCCTGGATTTTTCTCACACCAGCACTGATTTTACTGGGTGTTTTTATTGTTTGGCCGATCGCCTATTTGGTTTACCTCAGTTTCACCGCTGGTAGTTTCACTTTAAAAGGTATTTATTGGATCGGCTTAAAAAACTATTGGCGGTTGCTACTTAACCCAGACTTTTGGCAAGTTCTGGGTAACACCTTTTATTTTACTGCTGCGACGATCATTCCCAGTTTAGTCATGCCTTTGGGATTAGCAGTGCTATTAAACCGCTCGATTCCCTTGCGGGGTGTCCTGCGAAGTGCTTATTTTCTACCTTCAATTATCTCAGTTGTGGCGGCTGGTTTAGGATTTCGCTGGCTGTTTCAAACATCGGGGCCGGTTAACGGAGTTTTAGATTTTTTGGGGATTCCGGCTATATCTTGGCTAGGAGACACATTTTGGGCTATGCCAGTGCTGATTTTAATGAGTATTTGGAAACAATTAGGTTTTAATATGGTGGTGTTTTTAGCGGGGTTGCAAGCAATTCCCCCTAGTCGTTATGAAGCCGCAAATTTAGATGGGGCAAATAGTTGGCAACAATTTTGGTATATTACTCTGCCCGGATTACGTCCTACTATTATATTTGCAACAATTACTACGGCGATTTTTACATTGCGGAGTTTTGAGCAAGTTTATGTGATGACTGGTGGTGGTCCGCTGAATTCGACTAATTTATTGGTTTACTACATTTATCAAGAGGCATTTGGTCAATTTGATTTTGGTTATGCAGCAGCGGCGGCGACGGTGCTGTTAGCGGTGACGTTGGTATTGGTGTATTTGCAGTTGCGAACTTGGGGGGAGGAGTAGGGGGTTTTGGATGAATTTTGTTTCGCGCAAAGGTAAGAGTTTTAAATATCCTTCAATGGATATAGGTGATATTCTAAAGTTTAGTATTAAGGGAACAACACGGAGATTAAAAGATATAGGGATAATTATGAACCAAGAGCTTACCCAAGCGATCGCCTCAAAAGTTCAGCTATTCCCCAGCATCAAACAGAAAGAAATTTAGTGTTTGCCTTGTCCTTGCAAAATCCCAAGTATTTGACTATTTTCAGTTTGCAAGTTAAGAATTGAAGTTTGCATTTGCTGCATATTGACGGCGAGTACTTCAAAGTTTTGTTGATGAATTGTCACTGTTTGCAGCAGCAAGTTAACTGAGTTAGCAATCTCGTTTACTGACTGGGTTAACTGTGTTGTTGATTGTCTTAGTTCGGTCGTTGATTGTCTCAGTTCAGCATTCACTACAACTTGATTATCTAGCTGTTGTGAAACTCTCTCTAGTGTTGCTTCTATTCGGTCTAGTCTATCTGGTTGTTCTTGTGTCATAGGGATTGGGGAGTAGGGAGTGTGGGAAAGTGTGTAGTCTACCGCCGTAGGCATCGCACACTTGTTCCTAATGTTAGCTTTGTCCTTGCAAAATCTCAAGTATTCGACTGTTTTCAGTTTGCAAGTTAAGAATTGAAGTTTGCATTTGCTGAATATTGAAGGCGAGTACTTCAAAGTTTTGTTGATGAATTGTTACTGTTTGCAGCAGCAAGTTAACTGAGTTGGCAATCTCGTTTACTGATTGGGTTAATTGTGTCGTTGATTGTCTCAGTTCAGCATTCACTACAACTTGATTATCTAGCTGTTGTGAAACTCTCTCTAGTGTCGCCTCTATTCGGTCTAGTCTGTCTGGTTGTTCTTGTGTCATCAGGATTGGGGAGTCGAGAGCAGCATTGGTGTCAGCTTAACTTTAACGTTAAATCGGCGATCGCAAATGACAAGTTACAACAACTCTGTAATGGAAAATAGCCGTTGTCGGTCTATTTTCTGAAGCTTGATTTTTGCGGCGTAGAAAGCCTGATAATAAAATTGATATCTCTCTGGTTCAGCTTCGGGATCGGTTTGCTGCCATAGTTCTAAAAAGTGACGATAGCGTTTTTCAAGCATTACCAAGTCCATGCAAGCGATCGCAGCTTGAACCACTTGCGGAGTCCGAGGTATTTCTATCTTCCATTTCTCGTTCAGATGAAACAGATGCGACACTAATTCCAAGTCTTCTGATAATTCTAAATATATGTTTTCCAGAGTTGAAATTAAATCTACCTGTTCCACTGCTATATCTAAAATCTGTTGCCACAAAAATCGGTGGTGAGAAAGACTAAATTGCAAATCTCGTTCTTCTAGTTCGTCAATAATCGCTTGACGCTGTTCTGGACAATGCAAATAAATCCTTAGCAATAAGGCCTCTGCTTGTTCTAAAAGACTGCGATCTATGGGGAGTGGGGAAAGTTTATTATCTCCCCATGCTTTCTTTGCTGACACTGGCTTAGAATATGTAGCCGCAGCTGGAGCAATTTGAGTTAACAGATTTTCGACTCTTAGGGGTATAAGTCTGGTATCTCCTAAGCTGAGTATTTCCGCACAATAAGAAACATAATAATTTCGTGTATCGCTGTTAGCTATATTCTTGAGTAATTTGACTAATTGTTGAGTTACTTGCTGAAAATCTGTAGCTTGTTTTAAATCACGGTCTTTAATAGTTTGTTGAATCTGCCAATCTAACCAAAGTGGAGCATTTGCTAGGAGTTCTCCATACTCTTCTGATGTGTGAGTATACAAATATTCATCAGCATCTTTGCCATCAGGTAGATTGAGAATCTTTAGCTGGACTTCGCCCTTATATGCTAATTCGGCAATTTCACCAATCGCCCGTTCTGCGGCATTTGTTCCGGCTTTATCAGCATCAAAGTTAAGTACTAATTGTTTCGATTCGGTGTAGCGTAATATTAGCCGAACTTGTTCTAAACTTAAGGCTGTACCAAGGGAAGCGACGGCGTTATTAATACCAACAGCGTGGAGAGCGATCGCATCAAAATATCCCTCTACCACCACCGCTTGATCGAGTTGAGAAATCCCGCTTTTAGCTTGATCGAGGGCAAATAATATTTTGCCTTTACTAAAAAGTTCCGTTTCTGGTGAATTCAAATATTTAGGTTGCTCATCGGTGAGAGTTCTACCACCAAAGGCAATGACACGCCCTTGAACATCGCGGATAGGAATCATTAAGCGATCGCGGAACACATCATAATAACCGCCCCCTTCCTTGCGTGGTTTAATCAACCCCGCTTTTTCCAGCAGTTGCGCGGGCAAACGTTTATCTTCCACTAAATAGCGATGCAGGGTTTCCCAACCTGCGGGGGCATAACCTAAACCAAACTGCTGTATTGTTTCTTCTTTGAGTTGGCGGTTAGATTGCAAATACTGAATTGCCATTTGCCCTTGGGATTGTCTGAGGGCGTGTTGATAAAACTGGGCGGACGTTGCCAGAACTTCATATAATTGTTCACGCAAAGATAGCTGACGCTGTAATTCTTGGCGTTGTCCGGGTTCGAGGGTTTGTACAGGCACTTGGTAACGTCGTGCTAAATCCAGCACAACCTCAGCAAAAGAGCGCTTTCCCAACTCCATCACAAACTTGATGGCATTTCCCGCAGCTAAACAGCCAAAGCAATAGTACATTTGCTTGGTCTGGCTAACAGTAAAACTGGGACTTTTCTCATCGTGGAAGGGACACAAACCGACAAAATCCTTCCCTCGTTTGCGTAAAACTACATATTCGGAGACGACATCGACAATATCAGCTCGTAGTTTAACTTCCTCAATTGTGTCTGGGTGCAAGCGGGGGATTTGCATTCTAGTTATTGGGCATGGGGCATGGGGCATTGAGTATTTGGAAAACTTTTTCTCAGCCCTAGTATCTAGTTTCCACTACCCAATCCTCAGTCATTGGTCATGAACTTTGGAGAAATAACAAAGGACAAAGGACTTCTGATCGTTATTATATTCTTGTTGTTAAACCAAGAATGATGTATACAATTGCTGACGCTGAGTTTTACCAGAGGAAATACTGAATATGGGGCGTATTTTTATATCAGCGGCTCACGGTGGCAAAGAAGCCGGAGGAATCGATCCTGGGGCGATCGCGGGTGGTACAACTGAAGCTAAAGAAATGATTTTGTTGCGGGATTTGATTGTCACGGAACTCAGAGCGCGGAATGTGGAAATTTTAGCAGTCCCCGATGACTTGAGTGCCGCCCAAACTATCACCTGGATCAATTCTCGTAGCCGTCGGGGTGATGTCGCCCTAGAAATTCAATCTGACACAGCTAACAGCCCTTCTATACGTGGGGCTAGTGTCTTTTATATTGTTAATAATAGCGATCGCCGGAGCAATGCTGAACAGGTGCTACTGGGGTTGTTGCGCCGTGTACCTCAATTACCAAATCGGGGAGTCAAGCCAGATACAGATAGTGGATTGGGTAAGTTAGCATTCTGTCGCCAGACAACGCTTCCAGCTTTGTTAATGCAAGTGGGGTTTCTCAGCAATCCAGAAGATCGGGCTTTGCTGCAAACTCGCCGCCGTGATTTTGCTTTGGGAATTGTCGATGGGCTGGTATCTTGGAGTCGTGTAATTGACCCCACTGGAACTCCAACAGAAGCAAATTATCCACCAATTAATATTAACATCAACGGGCAAAAATACTCGGAGCAAGGAGTATTGGTTAATGGAAATGCTTACATCCCCATTGATTTAGTAGACCGTCTGCGGATTGATTTGGCAAAAGCAGCTAACGTCAATCGGATTACCTATCGCAAAATAGTTTATATCAAAGCTATCGAACTGCGGGATTTTAATGTTGCAGTCACTTGGGATGTTTCAACTCGGACTGTCACCTTGCGCTCAAATTTGATCGTTTGCTCTGGTCAAATTGACCGGATCATATCGAACGGTAATACCTCAGAAATGCAGTTACAATTATTCCTTAGAAACAATAATGAAAATGCTTTAGTAAAGTTTCCTGACATCCCAAAACTTTATCAAGGAGAAGCACGTACAGAAGGAGTAAACTACGATATTGCCTTTTGCCAAATGTGTGTAGAAACTGGATTTTTACGGTTTGGTGGCGATATTAGACCTGAGCAAAATAACTTTGCCGGCTTAGGTGCGATCGGTGGTGGTTCGGAGGCTGCATCTTTTCCAAGTGCCACAATTGGGGTGAGGGCGCACATCCAACATTTGAAAGCTTACGCTAATTTAGAACCCTTGGTAGGAGAAGAAGTAGATCCAAGGTTTCGCTTTGTCACACGTGGGATTGCGCCATTAATTGATCAGCTATCTGGCAGGTGGTCAGCAGATTTGGATTATGGTGCAAGGATTACAGCAATGATCAAACGACTGTATGAGTCAGCAGGACTTCTTTGAGTTTTAAGTAAATTGTTCTAGCAATTTTTAGGGCGTTAAGTAAATGGGGAAGAATAAATCAAACTATGTTACGCAATATAAAATTAAATAAATTGCCTCTTAATAGTAGAGCGTTAGTAGCAAGTCATAACAGTAGTTTGGAGTTTGCCAGCCTCGCAAAACTATCAAGTGGAAACTTGCTTGCAGAAGTGGATCTTTATCGGGCTGTAGTAAGTTTAAAGCTAAGGCAAGACAAAAAAGTGTCAATGGGTCAGTTTTTGACTCCCGCCTCAGTAGCCCAATTGATGGCTGAGATGTTTAAGCTAGATTTGCCTGAAATATCCTTGCTTGATGCTGGAGCCGGAATCGGTTCATTACTAGCCGCTTTTGTGGCAAAAGTATGCCAGCATCCACAAAGCACGACAAGTTTGCGCGTTGTAGCCTATGAAATCGACCCTTTTTTAATTGGATATTTGCATCAGACTCTAAAGCTATGTGAGAGGGAATGTGAATATGTGGATATTTCCTTCAATTACGAAATTCGTGAGATTGATTTTATCGAAGATGCAGTTAGGCTACTTCAGGTTAGTTTATTGAATAGTGCGATGCCTACGGCGGTAAACTACGCAACAGAATTTACCCATGCTATCCTCAACCCGCCTTATTTGAAAATCAATGCTCATTCCAAAGTGCGCGAATTGCTGCGTTCCATCGGTTTGGAGACTAGCAATCTTTATACTGGTTTTATGGCTGCTACAGCGCAACTTCTAAAACCAAGTGGAGAGTTTGTTGCAATTACCCCGCGCAGTTTTTGCAATGGCCCTTATTTCCGTGACTTCCGCAAGATGTTTTTAGAGATGATGGCTTTACAGCAAGTACATCTTTTTGAGTCGCGGCAAGAAGCATTTAGTGACGATGATGTTTTGCAAGAAACTATCATCATCCAAGCTACCAAACAAAGGCAAAAGTCTAGCAACGTCATCATCAATACCAGTTCTGGTGCTAATGATGACTTAATCATGTCACACTCTGTACCATACTCGGAATTAGTTCAACCTGATGATATAGAGCAGTTTATTCATATTCTTCCAGATAAGATTAGCCAGCAAATCGTGCAGCAAATGGCATTTTTTACCTGTACGTTGAAAGATTTAGGGCTAACAGTTTCAACTGGACGGGTAGTAGATTTCCGAGCAAAAGATTACTTAAGGACAAATCCAGAAAACAATACTGTTCCTTTAATTTATCCGGTAAATTTCTCGAATGGATATGTAGACTATCCAAAAATAACCAAAAAGCCTCAAGCGATAGTCTATATAGAAGAAACAGCAAATCTTCTGATCTCAAATGAGCATTACGTTCTATGCAAAAGATTCTCATCGAAAGAAGAGAAAAGGCGTATTGTTGCGGTTGTTTATGATGCCAACCAATTTAATTATGCCTGTGTCGGCTTTGAAAATCACTTGAATTACTTTCACAAAGATGGGCGTGGACTTAGTATTACCTTGGCTCGTGGGCTTGCTGTTTATCTCAATTCAACTTTAGTTGATGCTTTTTTTCGGTTGTTCAATGGGCATACTCAGGTTAATGCAACAGATTTGCGAAAATTAAAGTACCCCAATTTGTCACAGCTATTGTCGTTAGGGACGGCGATTAAAGAGCAGTTTCCTTCTTTGCAGGAAATTGATCAACTTATAGAAAATAAGCTCCTGAGTATGTCTAATCTATCAGAAAATAATCCAATTGTAACTAAGTCTCGAATTGATGAAGCGCTGCAAATCTTGACACAATTGGGCTTTCCACAAGCACAGATGAACGTTCGTTCAGCTTTAACTCTTCTGGCATTGCTTGACTTAAAACCGACAGACTCTTGGCAATTAGCAACTTCCCCTTTTATGGGAATTACGCCAATGATGGACTTTATGGCTCAACATTATGGCAAAACCTATAAGCCCAACACACGGGAAACAGTTCGCCGCCAGACAGTGCATCAATTTCTGGATGCAGCTTTGATAGTTGCTAATCCAGATGATTTAAGCCGCCCTATCAACAGTCCAAAAACTGTATATAAAATTGAAAATAGTGCGCTAGAACTATTAAGAACTTACGCCATTGACGAATGGGAAAAGAGCATCAGTACCTACCTTGCTTCAGTTGAAACTCTGAAAAAGCAGTATGCTCAAGAACGTCAAATGTCCCGTATTCCGATAGTAATTAATGGGGAAATTAAAACCTTATCACCAGGTGGTCAGAATATTCTGATTGAAAAAATTATCAATGATTTCGCCCCTCGTTTTACTCCTAGTGGCAAGCTCATCTATGTTGGTGATACAGATGAAAAGTTCGCCCACTTCGATGAAGCAGCATTGACAGATTTGGGCGTTAACATCGATTCCCACGGCAAAATGCCAGATGTGATCATTCACTTCACAAAAAATAACTGGTTAGTACTGATTGAAGCTGTAACCTCACATGGCCCAATTAATCCTAAACGGAAGAAGGAACTTGAAGTCTTATTCAGAAGTGTCCAAATACCTCTGGTGATGGTAACAACATTTCTCAGCCGTAAAGCAATGGTGGCATATCTGGCAGAGATTGCTTGGGAAACAGATGTTTGGGTTGCTGAAGATTCAACTCACCTGATTCATTTCAATGGGGAATATCTATTGCAAGCTTACCAAATAGAAAAGAAGAAAAATTTCTAAATCTAGCTTATCTACTTTCTTGTTTGCAAGCAAAAGCAATTATGACCATAACCAGCAACGCATTTCAGTTTTGAATTGAAGGCAGAACACCTCCCAATTACTAGCAAGCGAGATTGTTTGAACAGCACACCCACAATTATTAACTCGTTACCAATTAATCGTATTTCCGGCGAGAAAATAGCGCTCTTGCTGTTACAAAAGTGCTTTATACTGTTTACGGTTTTTACTATTGAGTTATCCGTGTGAAACAAATCTTGCTAACAACTCTTCACGAGATAAACTAGACAATTCTAGTAAAACTCTCGCAAAGTCATCTGGTGGTAACTGCAACAAACTATCAACGGCTCTCGACAATTCCTCGTCCACAGAACCAAACCTGAATCTCAACAAGTTTTCTACAACTTGGCGTTGCCCTTGCTGTACTCCTTCTTGTACTGCTTGCGCTCTCGCTTCGTGGTAAGCTTCTGTTAAATTCATAATCAACTCCTGGTCATCCTCAGTTAAATCTGTTTGTGTCATCACACTGATACGCCACCGATAAATTATTTCCAAAACATTACGGCGGAGAAGATTCTCGCTTGGAAGGGCAACGAGTTCTGTTACTGCTTGTTGTTGCACTGTTCCTCGCCCTAAAATCCTAAACCAGAGTGTTTCATCGGTGACAGGTAACTTGTTAATCGCCAGTATTGCCGCTCTCAAAGATTTTGGCAGAAAGTAAACTCCAGTAGTCCAGCTTTCTAGGTTTAGTTTAGCGCCAAAATCGTTGAGCAAAGTTTCTGAAACTGATGGTGCCAGAATCCACAAACGAGCCAAATCATTCTCGCTAATGGTTGTTTCTTCTCGCTTGGCTTTTCGTTGAGAATCGGCAATTACAGTGAACAGCTTGAGGAAACCAGCACCTTCCTCAGTTTCTCAACTCAAATTGAATTGGGATAGGATTGGTCAATCTTCGTAAACTCCCGCATCTGTTACCTGAATTTACGGTACTTCAATCGGAATCAAAGCATTTTCTGGCAAGTGGTTGGAAAAACGCCCTTCATCTGCAAGCACCAAAATCAGGCGCAGGGAATAATCTGGCGGAACTTGCAAGTCTGCCCACGGTACTGCTAACTCTAAACAACTATTTATTGCTACTTGAGCGCGACTAAAACGGGGATGCCATTGATGATTGTCTCCAGCTTCCCGAAACTGAATCGATAGCGTCAGTAAGTTAACTTCCAGAAGATGGTGAAAAAGGTAATTGAGTGGGGCTGCATCTGGTACATCTGCCAAGGGAACTGGGCTATTGACCATTGTTTTTTCTGGATAGAACCAGAGCAAATTTAACTCTGTTGGCAAATCCCGCCCTGGTGCAGCCCCACTTTTAAAGTCCAGCCGCAAATAGAAATTGAGGTGATCCACTCCATACCAAAGTCGCTGGATGGCACTGCTATTGTGCATTGTGCCCCGCGCTCCGCCGATTTCTATGCGTCCAGCTTTATCCCAATCTTGTTCATCACCCTTACCATCAATGATGGGATGAATAAAACCTTGTGGGGTGTGGTTTGTCTGTGCTTCGTGGATTTCTACTGGTTGATTGAGATAGGGCGGTACAGGTTCATTTAATGCTTTGTAAATGCCAAACAGATGTTCTCGAAACAACCGATCAAAGATAGCATCTTGATTTGAGGAGTGTCCTGCACCAAACCACCAAAACCAGTCGGAACCCTCTGCGGCATACAATGCTTCCCACGCTTCGGGGTTGTTCTCTTCCGTCGCTTCGGGATGACTTGCGAGCATTTCTCTGGCTGCTGTTAGATAATCCCAAGCACGATTTTTGGCGGGATCGCCGATCCAAGTGGTGAAACTGCCATCCACCCAAGAACCGCTATGTAGCTGCTCTCCGGGGATGGTGGCTGTGGCTGGAAATTCTTCGAGAAATTCGGAGACGGTGACGAGTTTAAGGTGGGGTTCATCGCTCAAACTTTGATACAAAGCTTCTAGGAAGGGTTTGCCATCTTGGGGATAAAATTCCCAGCAATTCTCTCCATCTAAGGCGATAGTAACTAACCAAGGTTGCTCACTTTGACTATCTCTTTGCATTTTAGCGATCGCTTGCAAATGTCCCACTAAATTCGCTGCTGCCTGTTTCGCTGGCATCGCACTGTAGGTAAAGCCAATCAAATCTGATAATCTGTGGTCACGAAATACAATCGACAAGTCACCCTCTGCGGTTTGCAAGCGATAGGGTCGGTACAACAGTTCTGGTTGCTCTACATTCCCTGCCTCATCCCGATGAAAAAAGTGTTTCAGCGTCCACCCTAAGACGGCCTCATCTGAGCATATCCACTTAAAACCTTGGTTAATAATATGTGGAAGTACCGCCGGACTTACTGACTGTTCCGAAGGCCACAAACCACGAGGTATCTGTCCAAAGCGGTCTTTATAAAAGTTCCAAGCTTTCCGCAAGTGGCGGGGAATATCTTCTGCCCACTGAAATCGTTGCTCAGGTAGTATCATATTTGGCACGGCGACCCGACCAGAGTTAGTATCAGCTAGCAATGGCAAAATGGGATGGGTATAAGGCGTGGTGGTAATTTCTAGCTGCCCCGCCTCCTGCATTTTCCGATGTTGGGGGACAATGCGGCTCAGAATTTCTCGCTGTTTAGAATAAATGCGCTGGCGATCGCTTAAAGTAAAATTTCGTCCCTGTTTTAACCAAGTAGCAATTTCCGGGTCATCCCAAAACAGTGGATCGATCCAAGCCAAATTGTGCCAAGCTAACAAATCGCCATAATCGGGCAATTCCCAATTTGCCAAACACCAAGCTTGCCCTTTCTCCTGCCTTTGGTAGTATAACTCGGCATAGCGGGGATGGGGGTCAATCAGGGTATGGTGATTAGCATCGAAAAAGTGTTGGATAATAAATTCGCGCTGTTCCTGGGTGAGTTGTGCATCCGGTGTCAAGCTGGCTGTGAGGTAAGGGTCAAAAGCAGTGCCAGCAATATAATCTTCGAGTTGTAATATCAGCGATGGGACTAAATTCACCGTTTGGTGTAACTTAGGATACTGTTCTAGAATTAATATCAAATCCAAATAATCTTTAGTTCCATGCAAACGTACCCAAGGTAGACGGTAGTGCTGACTAGGAGATAACGAAACGTCGCTACCAGGAGATTTGTACAGCGGCTGATGTTGATGCCAGATAAAAGCAATGTAAAGAGGATGAGACATAGAAATAGTTAGGAGTTAAGAATGAGGAGTTAGGAGTTGATTCCAAACGTACAGACGCGATTAATCGCGTCTCTCCTAACTCCTAACTCCTAACTTTTACACCACTTGCTCAATTTCTGCAATTTCGGGAATCATTTCCTTGAGGCGGCGTTCAATACCCATTCTCAGAGTCATTGCAGAACTGGGGCAAGAACCACAGGCACCTTGTAACCGCAGTTTTACAACAGGTCCATCGAGTTCTACGAGTTCCACGTTACCGCCATCAGACATAAGATAAGGGCGTAATTCATCTAAGACTGTTTCAACGTTGTCAATTGTGAGTTCCATAGTTTTAGACCTACTAAGTTAATTATGGGTGTTGGGAATGGGGCATTGGGCATTGGTGAATGATAACTGGTAATCTGAGAACTCCCATCACCTATTCTCCCTTGCCCCAAAATTTTATTTTCTAGCTTTGTTAAAACGATCCTAGACGCAATTGCAGCTAGTTTGTCAGTTTTTTAGTTGGCATTTGCCATTTGTCAGTCGTCTGTTATCTACATTTTAATGATTTTTGACTAGGGATTGGGAATCTTTCTGCCCTATTCCCTATTTACACGCAGTCCAATTTTCCTCAATAACAGACCTTACAGCCTAGTTGGGAACAAGCTATATTTTGAGCATTACTAGTTTATTTGCGATCGCATGGCAACCTTATATGGGCGATCGGCATAACGTAAAATAAAATGTATCGCAGATTTGACAAATAAATTAACATAGAACGCTTCATGCGGCGAGACTCAATTTTTTACAAACTTTTCCAACAATCCCCCACTTTGCTATTTGAACTATTGACAAATTCTCCATTAAATGCACAAGCTTATCGATTTGATTCGGTAGCTGTCAAAGAACCGAAATTTGAAATAGATGGAGTATTTCTCCCACCAGAAAACGCAGGTGCTGGAATTGTATATTTCTGTGAGGTACAGTTTCAAAGAGATGAACAGCTTTACGAAAGGGTCTTTGCTGAATCTTCTTTATATTTCTATCGCAACCGCGCCAGATTTAGCGATTGGCAAGCGGTTATAATTTATCCGTCGCGCGGTATCGAGCAAAGTGAAGCAGTACGGTCTTGGGGTCTCCCCAAGTGGAGTAACTGCTGAACCCGGAGGGCGATATTCACCCTCATCGAACCCTACTTAACGGAAACCAAGTGCATCGCGTGTATCTGGATGAATTGGGGGATGCCAATTACCTTTATGGGTAGCGCTGATGGTGTTAACTACTGTAACAGAACAGCAAGCACTACAAGAAGCTAGATATTTACTTGAGCGTTCTTCTGTTGAACAATCCGAAACTGCAAGTCGCACCATAATAGAGATGATCACGACAATAATGGTCTATAAGTTTGAACAATTAAGCCAAAGGGATGTAGAACAGATGTTAGGTATAACACTACAGCAAACGCGAGTTTATCGAGAAATCAAGGAAGAAGGACGTTTAGAAGGACGTTTAGAAGGACGACAGGAAGAGGCAGCTAATCTTGTAATTCGCCTGTTGACTAAACGATTTAGGCAGGAATTCTCTGAGGAAATACGCTTCTCAGTTTCTAGTTTATCTTTGCCTGTTCTAGAAGATTTGAGCGAAGCACTGTTAGATTTTACCAGCGTGGCTGATTTACAGGCTTGGTTAGAAGCACGATGATAACTCCCCTAAGCCAAGTCCTAGTAATGTACGGGGGAAATACACATACTATTTTTAAACCTTGCGAGCAATCAAATTTTCGTGGCTTTCAATGGTCTGCTTATTTCCGCCAAGCTGTACTAGCCACTACGGTCAATTAATTATGCCCGTCGAACTCACGTTTATTAAATAATAATTGCTCAAACAATTTAAAGTTAAAAACTCAAAACCCAGTATTGCCAAGTATCGAAACTCAGCACTCGCAACTGTTTATTGAGTCGCTATCACTAGATAAAAGCATGACTGGTTGTTGATATAGTGGCACTGTGAATGTGACTGTTGAGCCAAGTCCTTCGCCCAGACTATAAAAATGTACCTCGCCGCCCATTGCCTCCACGAGCTTCTGGGATATTGCTAGTCCCAAACCTGTGCCACCATACTGGCGAGTGCGGGAGCCATCCACCTGAGAGAATAATTGAAATAGTTTATCTTGTTTGTCCAAGGAAACACCGATGCCAGTGTCTGCAACACGTACTCTCACCATGCCAGGAAATTGCTGACCTTGAAAGTTCGCCTTCACTTTTTTAAGTACTAAATCGGCGCTGACAGTTACGCCGCCTTCATGGGTAAATTTGATGGCATTACCTAACAAATTGAGCATAACTTGTAGCAACCGTTGATAATTGCTTTGGACAATAATTTCATCAGAGGTAGCAGGCATCTGCATCCGAAAGCTGAGGTTTCTCATTTCTGCTTGGGGACGCATAAAATTTTCTACATCACTAAATAGCTCATCTAGCTTGACTGGAGCGTAAACTAGCTCCATTTTGCCAGCTTCGATTTTGGCAATGTCCAAAATATCGTTAATGATATTCAGCAAATGTATCGATAAGTGGTGAGCTTCTGTCAAAAATTGGTTTTGTTCTTCTGGGTCATCTGCCATCCCTTCTAAAATCAGCTTTAAAAAGCCAATCATCCCGTTGAGGGGGGTACGAATTTCATGGGATACATTAGCTAGAAACTCGCTCTTTAGGCGGGAAGCTTCTTCAGCTTTTTGACGGGCTGCTTCTAATTCTTTATATAAAGTAGCATGAGCGATCGCAGTTCCCAACTGATCTGCTGCTTCTTTTGCGAGTTCTAGTTCCGATTCTGTCAATGTGTAGCATTCATCCTGCCAAGTCAAGGCAACCAATCCATTGGCTTGGTCTTGATAGCAAGTCGCAACTACCAAAGTTTTTTGCCGCCTAGACTCAGTGTATCCAGGCACTTCTATTACAACTGGTTCTAGGGTTGTTAGGGCTTGAGCAAAGGCCGGCTCAGAAGCTATATCTATTTCTTCTGAGCCAAGCATTGAGGTGAGTTCTGGCTGGTGATACTCAGCCATCACTTTCACTTTTGAGCTACAGGGTTCGTAGGGACGACAAATAATACAGCGTTCTAGTCGCAGTGCTTTCCCTAAACTGTCAACTGTTTGTTGCCAAATAATATCTAAATCCAATGTCCGACGGATATTCCTGGTAATCCGATTTACCAGTTTTTGGTGTTGCTGTGAACGTAAAACCAACTCTATTTGTGTGGGCTTTCTTGATGTCACACGCACTTGTTTTTTGTTGAGTGTGGCTTGCAGCAAACGTCCCATGACTAAAACTGTAGTGGCAGCCGTTCCCAAACTTGGCATAATCGGACTAATTACCAACTCCAACTCAAATAATTCCTGGTGGTAGCTAAACCAACATTGAAACCTTTCTGGCAGCAAACTTGTCAAAATTCGGTGCAATCGTTCCAAATAGCTAACCTTATCCACTGGCGCAAAGGTTTGGGCTTGGTTCAGTTCGTCAACTATTTTTTCGGTATTTAACCCCAGTAGGTCGCTGTACTGCCAACAAAAGGTCAGATAGCGCCCTGCCCCATCTTGTGTGTACACCAACTCGGCTCCTAGAGTTGGTAATGAGCCATCAGTCCTACTGGTAATAGATTCCAGATTTGGGGAAAATACATTCGCTAATTGGGAATTGGCAATAATAGTCATTAATTGAGTTGGATAAACAAAGGGTATCCGACCGTAATTTTACTAAAGCTGCTCAAACTTTTGCATGAATTTTTACAGCTTTTTCGTTTTTATTGAGTATTTCTTGGTTTTCTGAAATACAGATTAGCAAACTTGACTTTTTTATAGTGTCAATCATTCCATTCACCCCGAGGAGGAACGGGGGTACGCACAGGAGTACGCGTCAGTTCATCATCTCTGAGAATTTCACCCCGCAACCACTGGCGAATCGCCACTTCAATCACTTTGCTTGGGTCATTGGTGAGATGCTGAATTTGCTCTAGTAACTCGGAGTCTAGGCGGACAGCAATTTCTACCTTATCGGCTCGTGTGTTTTCCGCTTCGGTAGTTTTCTCTTGCATATTCATAGGTTTGATATACTGTGAATTGGTTTTGTCTAAAGTTTTGTAAAGTAGTTATATTGATCATTTGGGCTAATTCACTGAGAAATCTTTAAGGCACAGCTACATGATTCCCCGAAATAGCACCAAAGTAACAGCTTAAGTTTCAAATCGCATTTTTCATATAACTGACTAGACGATAGCTTTTTAGAAGTTTTGTCGGTAAATCAGTGATTATGGGCGATTACGGGTGATAATTGCCCATGATCTCTAAATTATCCCTACACGTACTTATTTACATTTATTGTACGCTCCTAGCTGTTGAATACTAGCAACGACAAATAGACTTTCATAATATTCTTAAAAGTTCACCTATTTAGATCGAAAGTTAAAGAGGGGGTGAAGATGGGGATTGGGCATGGGGCATGGGGCATTGGGCATTGGGCATTGGGCATGGGGCATGGGGCATTGGGCATTGGGCATTGGGCATTGGACATGG
>Ga0209591_10000616_pt1 | contig 45743 bp, 38 predicted proteins | sample MAT01_FD_187207 | JGI IMG/M metagenome (GOLD analysis project Ga0209591, IMG submission 187207) | Freshwater microbial communities from Lake Fryxell liftoff mats and glacier meltwater in Antarctica - MAT-01 (SPAdes) (version 2) | ecosystem: Environmental > Aquatic > Freshwater > Ice > Liftoff...
CTTGGCCGAGGCTTTTCGTGTACTTCGACCGGGGGGAACGGTGTCGATTGTCACGCTGCATAGCCACTCTCACTCGGACGTGACGGCCGCGTATGGTCACGTTCGCCCGGGCTTTTCCGTCGAGGACCTGGGCCAAATCATCGCTTCTGCTCACTTTGAAACGCAGTCCTGTGGTATCGCGCTCCGCGAACGCCGTAAGCCCTACTTCGAAGTGCTCACTGCCACCGCAAGAAAACCAATAGCCGAGTAACCTATGTCCAAAACTGAACAGATCCTGCGCAAGCTGGCCAAAGAACGCGTCCTCATGTTGGACGGCGCCATGGGCACGATGATCCAACGGCATCGGCCAAGTGAGCTCGACTACCGCGGTAAACATTTTGAGCACCATAGCCAAGATGTGCAAGGCAACAATGATCTCCTGGTGCTGACACGCCCCGACATCATTCGTAACATTCACGCAGCCTATCTGGATGCTGGCAGCGACATCATCGAGACCAATACTTTCAATGCCACCCGCGTCTCCCAGGCTGACTACAAACTGGAGCACGTGGTCTATGATCTGAATATTGCGGCGGCGCGTTTGGCCAAGGAAGTCGCTGCTGAGTATTCAGATCGCACGCCAGATAAGCCACGCTTTGTCGCAGGGGCGATCGGCCCGATGAATCGCACGCTCAGTATTTCTCCCGATGTGAATGATCCGGGCTTCCGCTCGGTGTCCTTCGACGAAGTGCGAGATGCGTATGCCGAGCAAGTGCGCGCGCTGCTCGATGCTAAAGTGGATCTGCTGCTGGCCGAGACAGTTTTTGATACGTTGAATCTGAAGGCATGCATCGTTGCCATGGAGCAGGTGTTCGAGGAGCGTGGTGAGCGTCTGCCCGTGATGCTGAGCGTTACGATCACGGATCGCAGTGGTCGTACGCTGTCGGGTCAGACTTTAGAGGCCTTTTGGGCTTCGGTGGCGCACGCCAAGCCACTCAGTGTGGGCATCAACTGCGCGCTCGGGGCTGAGGAAATGCGCCCCTACATGGCGGAGCTGTCTCGCTTGGCTCCGATCCTCACGAGCTGCTACCCGAACGCAGGGCTACCCAATGCTTTCGGCGAATACGATCAAACTCCCGACCAAACGGCGGCATTCTTGCGCGAATTTGCTGAAAGCGGGTTTGCGAACATCATCGGTGGCTGCTGTGGCACCACAGCCGATCATATTCGGGCAGTGGCCAAAGCCGTAGAGGGCGTAGAGCCACGAACTCCGCCTGAGCCCGACCACTTGGCGCACTTGAGTGGCCTGGAGCCGCTCACTATCCGACCAGATTCCAACTTCCTTATGATCGGTGAACGCACCAACGTGACCGGTTCACGCCGCTTTGCCAACTTGATCAAAAATGGAGATTACACCACCGCGCTCCAGGTAGCCGCCGAGCAGGTTCGCAGCGGCGCCAACATCCTCGACGTCAACATGGATGAAGCCATGCTCGATTCTGAGCAAGCCATGGGCACATTCCTGAGGATGGTAGCCACCGAGCCGGATATTGCCCGCGTGCCGGTCATGATCGATAGCTCGAAGTGGAGCGTGATCGAGGAGGGGCTCAAATGGGTGCAAGGCAAGTGCATCGTGAATTCGATCAGCCTCAAGGAGGGCGAAGCAGAATTCCTAGAGCGCGCCAAAAAGGCGCAACGCTACGGCGCGGCCGTGGTGGTGATGGCATTTGATGAGCAAGGGCAAGCCGAAACGGCGGAGCGCAAGTTCGCGATTTGTCAGCGGGCGTATGAGCTGCTGACGCAGAAGCTCGATTTCAATCCGACCGATATTATTTTCGATCCGAATATCTTCGCTGTTGCGACCGGCATTGAGGGCCACAATCGTTTCGGCTTGAACTTCATCGAAGCCATCAAACTCATCAAGGCGCATCTGCCGGGTGCCAAGGTGAGTGGCGGCGTGAGCAATCTGTCGTTTTCATTTCGCGGCAACGACATCGTGCGCGAAGCCTTCCATTCGGCCTTCCTCTACGTTGCGATCAAGGCTGGCATGGACATGGGGATCGTGAACGCCTCGCAGCTGGTGGTTTACGAGGACATCCCGAAAGATCTTCTGGAGCGGGTAGAGGATGTGCTCTTCGATCGGCGCCCGGATGCGACCGAGCGCATGGTTGAATTTGCCGAATCCGTGCGCGGCGTTGCTGCCAAGCGTGAGGAAGATCTCGCTTGGCGGAACCGGAGCGTCGAAGAGCGTATTCAGCATGCATTAGTGCGAGGCCTGGTCGATTTTATCGATCAGGATGTGGAAGAAGCGCGCCTGAAATTCGGCAGGCCACTTTCTGTGATCGAAGGGCCGATGATGGCCGGCATGAGCACCGTGGGTGATCTCTTCGGAGCCGGAAAGATGTTCTTGCCACAGGTGGTGAAGAGCGCTCGTGTGATGAAACGCGGCGTGGCGATCCTGGAGCCCTACATGGAGGCCGAGAAGCTGAATGGGTCGGCTCAGGGCTGCGTGCTCATGGCAACCGTTAAGGGCGATGTCCACGATATTGGCAAGAACATCGTGGGCGTAGTGCTGGCGTGCAACAATTATCGGGTGATTGACCTCGGCGTGATGGTCCCGGTGGATAAGATCTTGAATGCCGCCGTGGAGCACAAGGTCGACGTGATTGGCCTTTCGGGTCTTATCACGCCAAGCTTAGACGAAATGGTCACCGTGGCGCGCGAGATGAAACGGCGAGGCCTCAAGATCCCGCTGCTCATCGGTGGCGCCACCACGAGCCCGCAGCACACCGCCGTTAAGATCGCCGATGAGTACCCAGAGCCAGTGGTGCACGTGCTCGACGCATCACGTGCGGTGGGCGTCGTCTCGAATCTGTTGGACGCTGGCCGTAAGCAGACGTTGGACATTACGAATCGCGAGAATCAAGCCAAGTTGCGCGTCATTTATGGCAACCGCGGCTCCCGGCAGTTGCTAGCCTATGAGGATGCCAAGAAGCGCGCACCCAAGCTCGAATGGAACGAACAGAGTGTGCACACGCCAGCGTTTCTGGGTGTGAAGAAGCTCGAGGATTTTTCGCTCCGGGAGATCGCGCGCTACATCGATTGGACGTTCCTCTTTATCGCCTGGGAGCTGAAGGGTCGTTATCCCACGATTTTCGAGCATCCCCAGTATGGCGCTCCTGCCAAGGAGTTGTTCGAAAACGCCAATCAGCTGTTGGAGCGCATCATGAGCGAGAAGCTGATCGTGGCCCGCGCGGTCTACGGATTTTGGCCGGCGGCAAGCGAGAATGACGACATCATTCTGTATACGGACGAAACACGCAGCCACGAGCTTTCCCGTTTTAACATGCTGCGACAGCAGAGCCTGGAAGCTGATGTGAGTCGCTCGCTCGCCGATTTTGTGGCACCCAAATCCTCGGGCCTTCGGGATTACGTCGGCGGTTTTGCTGTGACCGCCGGCATTGGCGCCGAAGAGCTGTCGAAGGTGTTTGAGAAGGAGCTGGATGATTACAACGCCATCATGGTGAAGGCGCTCGCCGATCGGCTAGCGGAAGCCTTTGCGGAGCTGATGCATCAACGCGTGCGGCGTGAGTGGGGCTATGCGAAGGACGAAGATCTTTCGAATTCCGACCTCATCGCCGAAAAATATCGCGGCATTCGTCCGGCCTTTGGTTATCCCGCCTGCCCGGACCACACCGAAAAATTCAAGCTGTTCGACTTACTGGGTGCGCCCTCGGTGGGCATCGAATTAACGGAGAACTTAGCGATGACGCCCGCGGCCAGCGTGAGCGGTATCTACCTCGGCCATGCCAAATCTCAGTATTTTAACGTAGGAAAGCTCGGGAAAGACCAGTTGGTCTCGTACGCAGCTCGAAAAGGCATGACGATAGCCGAAGTGGAGAAGTGGCTCGGACCGAATCTGGGCTACGAGCCGGAACGAAGCTGAGTGGTCTCATGAAGTGGATACGGGTCGCGGCTGCGAGCCTCAACCAAACCGCGCTGGATTGGCAGCGTAACCGGGACAACATTCTCGGTGCCATCGCCGAGGCGCGTGCCGCAGGCGCCAGTATCCTGTGTTTGCCTGAGCTTTGCATTACGGGTTACGGTTGCGAGGACGCTTTCCTCTCCCCGGGTGTGTTGCGTACCGCCGAAGAGGTATTGCTGGAGATCTTGCCGCACACTGCGGGACTGTGTGTGAGCGTGGGCCTGCCAATTTTCCACAACAAGGCCACCTACAATGCGTGCTGCCTGCTAGCCAATGGCAAGGTGGTGGGTCTGACGGCGAAGCGTGCTTTGGCGGGCGACGGGATTCACTATGAGCCACGCTGGTTCAAACCCTGGCCGCGCGGAGTGCGTGCGACACACGTGTTAGGTGGGCAGGAGGTGCCACTCGGTGATCTGCTGTATGAGGCAGAGGGCGTGCGTGTGGGATTTGAAATCTGCGAGGACGCTTGGATAGCGGAGCGGCCAGGCGCCGAATTGGCGCTAGAAGCCGTGGATATTATCCTAAATCCGAGCGCCAGCCACTTCTCTTTTGGTAAACATGAAGTGCGCAGCCGCCTGGTCTTGGAGGGGTCTCGCACCTTCGGGGTAGCGTACGTTTACGCGAATTTACTCGGCAACGAAGCGGGGAGGGCGGTTTACGATGGAGACACGTTAATAGCGTCTTCAGGTAGCTTGCTGGCGCGTGGTCAGCGCTTTCGTTTCGCGGAGCGGCAGCTGATCTATGCCAACGTGGATGTGGAATTGAATCGAAGTCAGCATGCACGGCTTTCGAGCTACATCCCGCATGCAAACGCAAATCCAGTGCGCTTTGAATTTGAGTTTCCAGAGCAAGTGCCACCGAAGGGCGTCGCGGTTGGTGATGCCTGGGAACAGGGAGCGCACGTCAAGGAAGAAGAGTTCACACGCGCCGTGTCGCTGGCCCTTTTTGATTACCTGCGCAAAAGCCATGCTTCGGGTGTGGTCGTATCCTTGAGTGGTGGCGCGGATTCAGCCGCAGTTACTCTGCTAGCGCGCTTCATGTTGGAGTTCGCCGTGGCTGAGCTGGGGCTTGCCGGTGTACACGAAAAGCTCGCCCACATTGCCGGGATCCAAGGGGTTGGCTCAACAGAAGCGCTCGCGCTACAGCTCATCAGCACGGTGTATCAATCCACGGAAAATAGCGGAGAAATCACTCGTGCCGCGGCGCACACGGTAGCTCAAGCCTGCGGAACAACCCACCTAGAGCTGGATGTGCAGAGCCTAGTGGCAGGGTACGTTGGCCTGGCTGAAGCAGGTCTTCACCGAAAGCTCACTTGGGAAACTGACGATGTGGCCCTACAGAACATCCAAGCGCGCGTGCGAGCACCGAGCGTATGGTTGCTGGCCAACATCAAGCAAGCGCTGCTCTTAGCCACGAGTAATCGTTCCGAGGCAGCTGTAGGCTACGCCACGATGGATGGCGATACGGCTGGCGGCTTGAGCCCGATCGCCGGCATCGACAAAGCGTTTTTGCGTCAATGGTTGCTCTGGGTGCAGGAGCGCGGCCCAGCATCCTTACGAGCCTTTCCCGAGCTGGCGTGTGTCACAGCACAAGCGCCCACAGCCGAGCTACGCCCCGAAGCTCAGCATCAAACCGACGAAACGGATCTGATGCCCTACCCCGTGTTGGACGCGATCGAACGCGCTGCGATCCGTGATAAGCGCACGCCGCTCGAGTGCTACCAGCTGCTCAGCGTCACGTTCCCCGAGTACGGCGCAGAGCTGCGAGACTGGGTGCGCAGGTTCTTCGTCTTGTGGAGCCGCAATCAGTGGAAACGGGAGCGCTATGCGCCGTCCTTTCACCTGGACGACGAAAATCTTGACCCGAAGACATGGTGCCGCTTTCCGATATTATCCGGGGGATTTGAGCGAGAATTGGCGGAGTTGGGGTAGGGGGCTTACAGCGTTCGCACGCAACGAAACCCAATTGAGCGCGTTGCCGTCTCAGGCGCCCCGTTCAACACCGACGTGCCCTGGATTTCCGCTACTGCGTTGTCCCAAGCACCCCCGCGAACCCCTCTGCCTACTCCCAGGGGGGGAAGCTGTCCATTTCGCGATATTGACGCCAAGCCTGTGCCGCGATCGCGTCGATGCACTCGTGGTGCCTGGCGGACCGGCGGCTGTGAGTGATCTAAGGTGGACCCAAAACTCGGAGCGAGGGCTAAGGTTGACCTAGCTCAGTTGCAATCGAATCGCCCTCGCTGCACCTTTCCGCCATGCCTCGCTCACCCAAAGCCATCGTCCTTCAACACATCGCGCACGAAGGCCCTGGCAGAGTTCTAGGTGCGCTTGAGCGCGCGGGCTTTCAGGTGGAGATCCGCAACCTTGCGGAAGGCGAGCCGCTACCAGGTTCGGTCAATGAGTTTGACGCGTTGGTGGTGATGGGTGGCCCGATGGGAGTCGGCGACTTGAATGACGCTCGTTATCCGTTTTTGGCACCGGAGGTGGAGCTCCTGCGTGAGTGCGTGGCGAGGGAACGCCCTGTGCTGGGGATTTGTTTGGGTGCTCAGCTGCTGGCGCATGCGGCTGGCGCACGGGTCTATCCCTTGAGTATCGGTGAGCCGTCGCGCCGGTTGCGTGAGGTGGGCTGGGGGGCGGTGCACTTTGCGCGAAGTTCCGACGAGGAGCCTATCTTGGAGGGTCTCAACCCTGCCGAGATCGTGCTGCATTGGCACGGTGATACGTTCGATTTGCCGCCGGGAGCGCAGCTTCTTGCCTCGTCGCTACATTGCGAAAATCAGATGTTCCGCTTAGGAAAATGTGCCTTTGGTCTGCAGTTTCATATCGAGTTGGAAGCGGGAGATATCCTGCGTTGGCTTGATGAAGATGCGGAGTACGTGGAGCGAGCGCTGGGCGTGAACGGCCGGGAACGGATCTTGTCGGATACTCCGCGCTATATGTCGGCGTTTCGCGCTCAAAGTGAGCGTCTACTCGATGGCATCGTGGGGGCGCTTTGGGCCGGGTCAGAGGCCCAACGGATGCCTTAGCGCTTGGTGGTCACCCCAGAGCTAGCAGGTGCCTGATTGAGAGCACCGACCACTGCTCGCACCCAGGCACGTGGGCTCAGCCGCACCAGCAGCACACCGAGCTTGTTCGAAAACCCATGCACAACTAGCGGACGCCCTGCGTGCAGCGCCTGGTAGGCGGTGCGCGCCACGGACTCGGCGGAAGCGACGTTCACACGAAACAGTTTGGAATTAGCCAAACCAGCGATGTCCGCAAATTCGGTGTGTATCGGTCCGGGGCAACTCACCGTGACCGTGACGCCAGTAGCTCGGAGTTCGTAAGAAAGTGCTTCGCTGAAGCTCAGCACGAAGGCCTTGCTCGCGTAGTAGGTTGCCATGTAGGGCCCCGGCTGGAAGCCTGCCGTGGAGCCAATGTTAAGAATCCTGCCGCTACCGCGAGCGACCATCCCCGGCAAGAGCGCCCCTGTGAGCGCGACCAGCGCCGAGACATTAACCTGAATCAGTTCAAGCTCGCGTGCAGGATCGAGGTTGTGAAACGCGCCGTTGGTCCCGAAGCCGGCGTTATTCACCAGATAGTCGATCTCGATTCTCGCCGTTTTGAGCTCGCGGACCAACTCAGGCACCGCAGCCGCATCAGACAAATCCGCAACCAGGACGTGAGCCTCCACGCCATGCCTGGCCCGGAGCTCACTTGCCAGAGTTTCCAGCTTGTCGCGGCGTCGCGCCACGAGCACCACAGCATGCCCATCAGCAGCAAAACGGCGGGCGAATTCGATACCAAGACCCGCTGAAGCGCCTGTAATGAGTGCAGTTTTCATGACTTAATTCCAACGCGCGCGAGCTATAGGCAAACGATACTCAGGTGTCACGCCTTTGGAAACAGGAGCCTCCGCCGGACCGTCGCGACAAGGGGCGATAGAGATTTCGACCCTAACCCGGCTCGTTCGCTGCGTCGGTACCCGTGTTTTCTTGGATCGCCTGGGGCTCGGTCGCGACAGCTTGGCAGGTTTGATTGGTACCGGCCAGGGGAAGAACGCTAGCTTTCACGGGATCACCGACACCCAGGTTGCCGGTTCAAATTGAGGAACCCGGCGCATCCCGTGCCAACCCTCAGGCAACGCGGGTTCGGTGAAACCAAACAGGTAGTGCGCATCCTTCGGTGAGAGATTGATGCAACCGCCGCTCCGTAGGTCGCCAAAATCGTCATGCCAGTAAGCGGTGTGAAACGAGTACGGCCCCGTGAAGTTTTGGGTCCAGGGCACCGCAGTGTGCACGCCAGCATTGTTGGTCATCGTTGCCGTCGCAAATTTGCCGGTGATGTGAAACGCACCGGTAGGTGTTGAAGCGGTATCGATCGCTCGAATATTCCGAAGAGGAATGCCTCCGCGCCCCGCGCTAACAAGTGTTGTAAAAACGGGCCGAGTGCCTGCATAGGCAATCAGCCAACCACCATTGACACTGGTTTCGATCCATGTCGCACGTCCCGCTGGGGCTTGGCCGGTGGTGTCGGGCTTTCCCACTTCAGCGTTCCATGGGGTCAGGCGGCGTGGCTCAGGGATCACAGCATCCGTTTCCAGCATGTAGCGGTCGTCTTGTGCAAGTTTTCGAAAGACTTCCGACCCCTCAGTGAAGCGCTCTAGAGTGAGAGGTACCCAACCCAATCGAGGCCAGTTCTCGCCGGTTGGTTCGAAGTTGCCCCCTGCTGTTCTGCGATATTGGGGCCTATCCATGCTGCGGAAGAAGGCAAGTGGCAGTGTGGTGCTCTCGGAGAGGTGGACGCCCTCGAACTCTGATCGCGCAAAGTGTGTGACGCTGGCTCTTGATACCCAACGCAGATCCGCGGTGATAAGCCAATCCTGATCGCCCGCGCGGAGTTCTTTGACGAACGCGATCGTCGAGCGTCGCTTGAACTCGACATAAGGTTCATACACGCCGGCGGAAAATGCGGGCAGAAGCAGCGGCGGCGCCACGTTGGCCAGGGGAAAGTCGATAGTCACCGGCGTGTTACGCTTAAGGGCAGTGCCCTGAGCCTCCGCATATTGGTGAGGCCACGGAGAATTCAGATCGCCAGCGAGGGCGTGAGCGGCGAGATATATTTCATCTTCTCCGTTCAACGTGGCGTGTTTGTTGTTTGCACAGATAAATCCGCGCGGCTCGATCGCATACCAAGCGGTTTCACAGCCTTTGCCATACACAGGCGTGAGACTCTTGAGACGTGCCGAACCACCCGTCCACAGGTACCCCATCCACTTGGAATCTGTGGTGGCCTCAGGGTAAATCCAAACAAAGCGTGTTTTGGCGTAGATCGAAAACCCAGGCGACTTCGGCTTCGGGATGGGTGGCGCCGCCGTCGCAGGAATCAGATTCGCGTGGCTGGGCTCCGGATGACGCAAGGCCGGTGGGGGTACTGACGCTTGCGATGCTCGTTCCTGGCAGCCCAGGCCGGGGGCCGCGCCAAGAAGCATCGAAAGCAGGAGGAAGCGACGCGTCACTTTCGCGAATGTAGTCGCTGAGCCGCAGCGCGACACAATTTATCTCGTCTGTCTTGTCATTGGCAACTCGCGCAACAGCGCGGCAACGATCAATGCAGAGGGGTGGCGATGATCGACGCGGCCAGGCACGAACATTCGCTCGTGCCCAGCTCGGCCTCGATAGGCAAACTTATTCGGGAGCGTGGGCTTTGCAGCCGCCTTTTCCTTTGCAGTCGTTCTTGCCCTTGCAGTCGTTCTTGTCAGTCTTGCAGCCGCCTTTTCCTTTGCAGTCGTTCTTGCCCTTGCAGCCGTCTTTATCTTCCGCAGCATGCTCGCCATGGGCATCAGCAGGAGCAGCGTCATCCGCTGCAGCGGGCTCAACAGCTTCGGGTGCGGCTACTGGGACCTCCGAGGTATCGACCGTCTCAGCGGGAGGGGTGCTGCCGCCACAAGCTGCTGCGAAAAGACCTGCTGCGATGCTGGCAGCGATTGCGCTGTTTAACTTGATTGCCATGATATGTTTTCCTTTAGTTGGGTGAGAGAGGCGTCCCTCTTAACCCAGCCCAGTACGTTCGGTCGAGCATTTTGGTTTCGTTTGGGAGGAAGATTGAACCGTCTTCCGGCTTCCCGGCCAGGAAAACGGCCGATTGAAATGGCGGCGATCACTTGGTGTGCTTGGAAAAGTAGGTTTAACATTGCTCGATCAGGCTCACGTGCAGGACCTAGAACCAGCCCAGCTCACACCCGAAGCCAAACGTCCTCCGCTTGGCTCGTTTCTCGTGGGCGCTGCGGTGGGAGCCATGCTGGGAGCTGCGATCACGATGGCCGTGATGAGCGAGGGAGGAAATACGGCGGCAGTCGCGGAGCCGCCTGCGGCTGTTTCGAACCATCACGAAGAGTCGGTGCCTATTCCTGAAGTCGAGGAGCCGCTCGTCGTTGAGCCTCCTCACGCCGTTCCGCCTCCAGCAAGCTTGCCGGCGACCGTTGGAGGTACACTGATCGAACGCGCCGCGCGCGGCGACGAAGACGCGCTCAATCAAATGGAGGCGCGGGAACCTGACCAGCGTTCTTCTGAAGAGACGATCGCGATTGCTATCGGCAAGGGCCAGGCTCGCATCAAAGATGTGCAGGAGCTCGAAAAGAAGCTCAACGTCGTGGCTCGCTTTGGGAGAGAGCCTGAAACCGTGCGTCGTATTCGTGCTTTGGCTTATGATTCACAGGTTGGGATCCCATCGCTCAGGATGCTGGCGAATTTGAAGAGTGGCTTGGGTGCGGACCTTTTATTTACGGTCTGGAATCGCTCAGGCACCACCGACCCTACTTCAGAGCTGGCACATCAGTTGATTTACTCGAAGGATGTGTACGCGCGCGCTTCGGATGCCATGAAGGTGATCCTGGATATGCGCGTCGTTAAGCAATGTGACAAGATCCTGGAGGTGATGGATCGCGTCAAAGTGCACGCCGATCAGCGAGCGTTGCTGTCGCTTCAGCGCTTCTATTCCCATAAGGGCTGCGGCCCTGCCAACAATACTGATTGTTGGCCGTGCCTGCGGTCCACCAAGCTCCTGGATCAAGCCACCCTGGCCGCGCGCACGCGAGCTCCGCCGTGAAACGCCTCACTGGTGTTGCTTTGGGGGCAACACTCATTCCACCCGAGAGCGAAGCTGAACTGTTAGCCCGCGCCGCTCGTCTCACCGGACAGCGCCTTGAGGACATTGCTGCGGCCATGCAATCTCCGGTGCCGCTCGATTTACGCCGTGCGAAGGGGTTTGCGGGGCAGTTGTTCGAACGCGCGCTAGGAGCCACGGCCAGCAGCCGCGCCGTGCCAGACTTTGAACGCTTGGGTATTGAACTCAAGTCGTTGCCCGTTGATCGGCGTGGGCATCCCTGTGAGTCAACGTTTGTGTGCACGATCTCCTTGCGGGAAGTGGGGGAAGTGGAGTGGGAGCAGTCGCGAGCTTTTGCCAAGCTGCGTCGCGTGCTCTGGATCCCGGTCGAAGGTGAGCGGAGCATCCCGCCAGCCGATCGCCGTGTCGGCACACCGCTACTTTGGTCCCCGAGTGCGGCCGAGGAGGCCCAGCTACGCGCGGATTGGGATCAATTGGGCACCCTGATTTTTGCTGGTCGAATCGAGGAGATCACCGGTCACGTGGGCAAATACCTACAGGTGAGGCCAAAAGGCAAAAATGCTAGCGCGCGGCGGCGCTACTGGGACGAAGACGGCGCCGTTACCTCAACGATGCCACGTGGCTTCTATTTGCGAGCATCTTTCACTGCGCGAGTGCTGAGTGCCCATTTCGTCCTACCCTATTCTTGATTGTTATTCTTGATTGTCGAACCTGGCTGCCAGCGATATAGCGCTCTTCAGCATGACTCATCTTCTTTCGCTCAAGCCCGATTGGTCTTCCCCCGGCGAGCCTTTTCGGCACAGTTGGGAACCACTCGCGAATATTGATCAATTTCATTGGATGACGCGTGCCGACGTGCTGGAGCAGCTGGAGCAAGCCCAGCGCGAGATTGGGATCCGCCACGTGCGCGCCGTGGGCATGTTCGACGACAAGCTGCGCGTCTGGGCACAAGGCCCCGACCAGTTTCACTTCAAGAATGAGGATCGATACCTGAGGCCGAATTATCAAATCATCGATTATGTGATGGATCGCCTGCTCAAGATCGGCGTCCGTCCAATGTACACGATGTGTTTCATGCCGAGCAAAATGGCGGATGGCAAATCCATCATTTGGGATAACAGCCACACACGCCCTCCGCTCGATCACGACGCCTGGAGCGAGTTCGTCAAAAACGCCGTGATTCACGCGCGCCAACGCTACGGCTCGGAGGAGGTTCGCAACTGGTATTTCGAGCTTTGGAATGAACCCAATCTCATGCCCAGCTTTTGGGGTGGCACGCAGGAAGAGTTCTTCAAGCTCTGGGGCGTCGCGTTTCGCGCAGTAAAATCCGTCGACCCCGAGCTGCGTCTGGGCGGCCCGTCCACCGCGCGTGGTGAGTGGCTGGAGGAGTTCTTAGATTTTGCTCAGAAAGACGGCAGCTCTCCGGATTACATCATCACGCATTGCTACAATAATGATTCCGATTCGCAACCACTGGTTCCATTTGACGGACCGGCTTCGTTTCGCGTCAAGGATTCACCGCACTATCTGGGGGGCGTGGTGCGTGGCGTGGAGAAGTTGCTCAAAGATCGAAAATTTGCGGGCGAAGTGCACTGGAATGAGTGGGGCCGTTCGTGGTTCCCTTACGACCCGCAAAAGGAGAGTGCGCTCGAGGCCGCGTTCATCTGCAAGACGATGTCGGATGTTTCCCAGGCTGCCACCTATTTTGGGTATTGGTGTTTGAGTGACGTCTACGATCAGGCCGGCTACAACGCGGAGACATTCCGAGGCCACTATGGGATGTTGAATCTGCAGGGCCTGCGCAAGCCTTCCTACGTGGCGCATCAATTGTTGCACCGGCTTGGCCACGAACGGCTCAGCTGCAGCGGAGGCAATGAGCTCGAAAATGCCATCGTGACGCCGACGGCAGAGGGGCACTCGCTCTTGGTGTTTCGCTATCCTAACGGAATCAAGGATCCTGTTCAGCCTGGAACAGTGGAGATCACACTCCCAGGCCAACCCAAGACGGCGCGCTTGTTTCGTATCAACGAACGCGAGAACAACATCCTGGCACACTGGCGCGAACTCGGCTCTCCAGATTACCTGAGTCCTGGCCAGCTCAGCGACCTATCGGGAGTGAATCATCTGACGGCGAGCTTGGGAGCTGTCGCCATTGAGCAGCGAGGTGCCGAATGGGTAGCACGCTTCGAGCTCGAAACGCCTGCGGTTGCGCTGTTAGAACTCACTTGATTCTCGCGTGACGCTTCACAAAGTCTTGAAAGATTTCTTCTGCGGAGCCTGCATCACAGCTTCTCCGCTTGGGGTTGCCAGGGCTGGTGCGTCGGCTGATTTCTCTTTGGCATTGAAGGTGTGGCCGCAGCCGCAGGCTGATTCTTGCAGCGGATTGTGCCACTTGAAGCCCTGCCACATGAGAGTGTTCTCGTAATCGATGACGGCGCCTTCGATGTACTTCAGGCTTCGTGGATCGAGATAGACTTTGAGCTCGCCGTAGTCGTACACGTAGTCGCGCGCTTTGGGTGCATCGAGCGTAAAATCAGCCACGTAGGTGAGGCCTGCACAGCCACCGCCTTTGACGCCGACGCGAAGTGCGGCACCGTGGAGGCCCAACTTTTCGCGGTGCAGGCGTGCGAACTCGACTGCGCGGGGGCTGACTCGCACTTGGGGAACCGGTGGTGTCTCGGGGGTGCAGGCTTTGGGTTCACTCATGGCGGTTCTCTCAAGTGTGGGGCGGCTTTTGATTTTCGGCCAGTGGTTAGAGGAGGCCGAGCTGTAGCTTGGCCGCATCGCTCATGCGCTCCCGCGACCAGCCGGGTTCCCAGGCGAGCTCCGTCTTGGCGTGGAAGACACCGGGAACTTCACGCAGCTTTTGGTGCACATCGCGCACGATTTGCTCGGCAACCGGGCAACCGGGAGCGGTGAGTGTCATCACCACATGAGCGGATTGATCGGGGCTCAGATGAACGTGATAAATCAGGCCCAAATCATAGATATTGAGCGGAATTTCTGGATCCTGAATGGTGCGCAGCGCGGCGATCACGGCTTTGCGCAGGCTCGGCTCATCCAGGGGGCCAGGCTGAGTGCCAGGATCTTCCAATACGAATTCGTCCGGGGCACGCGCTGGCACCGGATGCTGCGGGATTGGATCTTCGCGGTTGAGCACACCGAGCGGACGGCGTGGCGGCGGTTGAGTGCGACGCTCCGTGTTCATTCGGTGCTCGCGACTTCTTCTTTGGCAGCCAGGGCGTTATTCAGCGTGTGCCAGGGCAGGGTCGCGCATTTGACGCGCATGGGGTACCCAGACACACCTGAGAAGGCGTGGAGCTTCGGTGGCAGGCCTTCAGCATCCGTGCTCGCTCCGGTGGCGAGGGCATGGAATTGATCGAAGATGGCGCGAGCCTCGCTGAGGCTTTTGCCCTTGATCGCTTCTGTCATGGTGGACGCCGCGGCGGTAGAGATAGCACAGCCGGAACCCTGAAACCCGACATCTTGGATCAGGTCGCCGTCTAAGATGAGGGTGATCGTGATCTTGTCTCCACACAGTGGATTGTCCCCGCGTGCAAGGCGATTGTAATGCTCAACTAGCCGGAAATTGCGCGGCTTTCGTGCGTGATCGAGGATCAGATCTTGATACAGCTCGCCCAAGTTATCCATGAAACATCTCCTGAGCTTTGCGCACGGCAACGATCAGCGCGTCCAGGTCTTCGCGGCGTGTGTAGATGCCAAGCGAGGCGCGCGCAGTCGCGGCTAGACCGAAACGCTCCATGAGCGGTTGCGTGCAGTGGTGGCCAGTGCGGATCGCCACGCCAACGCTATCTGCGATGGTGCCAATGTCATGCGGATGGATGCCCTCCATCACAAACGAGAGCACGCTGACTTTCTCGGATGCCGTACCGATCAGTCGCACGCCCTTGAGGCTGGAGAGAGCTTCGGTGCCGTAGCTCAAGAGCTCGTGGTCGCGTTGGGCGAGCGCCTCAAACGAAAAGCGCTGCATGAAATCAATGGCTGCGCCGAGGCCTACGACGCCGGCGATGTCAGCCGTGCCTGCTTCGAACTTCCACGGCAATTCATTGTAGGTTGTCTTCTCGAACGTTACCGAACGAATCATGTCACCGCCAGACTGATACGGGGGCATCTTTTCGAGCAGCGAACGCTTCCCGTAGAGCACGCCAGTGCCCGTGGGCCCGTACAGCTTATGCGCGCTAAAGGAGTAAAAATCGCAGCCGATCGCTCGGACATCCACCGGCAAGTGGGCCACGGCTTGAGCACCGTCGATCACCACCACTGCGCCTGCTTGATGCGCAAGCTCAGTGAACTGCTTCACGGGCAACACAGTACCCAAGGTATTGGAGACGTGGGCCATCGAGACCAAACGGGTGCGCGTGCTGAGCGCAGCTTGGAATGCCTCCAGAGTCACTTCGCCGCTGTCGGTAACGGGCACCACCATCAACACGGCTCCCGTCTTCTGAGCCGCCATCTGCCACGGCACGATATTGGAATGGTGCTCGAGGCCAGTGATCAGAATTTCATCGCCTTCCGAAAGATTATTTCGGGCCCAGCTTTCAGCGACAAGGTTCAAACCTTCGGTAGTGCCTCGAACAAAAATAATTTCTGCATCTTCAGCGGCGCCGACAAACAACCGCACCTTGCTGCGTGCGCCTTCGAACGATTGCGTGGCGCGTTCGGAGAGTGCATGCACAGCGCGGTGAATGTTCCCACAATCACGCGCGTAAACTTGTGTGACGGCGTCGATCACGTTCTGGGGCTTGAGAGCTGTGGCGGCGCTGTCCAGATAGACGAGTGGCCGTCCGTGCACTTCCTGATGCAGAGCAGGAAATTCACGGCGAATGCTCTCGATTTCAGCTGTAGAAAATGGAGTCATGCTTCGGCGAGCTCCGCGGATAGTTCTGGATTGCCCAGCTTTTTCAAAAACTCGCGCCGCACCAAGTTGCGGGCCGCGGGCAGTGTGATGCCGTCGATGATTTCGCTGGCAAAGGCGTACACCAGCAGCGTGCGTGCTGTCTCAAGATCGAGGCCGCGCGATTGAAGATAGAATTGCTCGTCGAGGCGCAAGCGGCCGACGGTGGCGCCGTGCGTGCACTTCACGTCATCGTTCTCGATTTCCAGGTGAGGCTTGGTGTGGATCACCGCGTTCTCCGCCAACAGCAGATTGCGATTTTGTTGATGGGCGGAGGTGCCAGCGGCTCCGCTGTGCACGCGAACGATGCCGTCAAAGATCGCCTGGCCGTTGCCATCCGCTAGCCCCTTGTACTTCTGGAGGCTTTCGCAGCGCCCAACTCGGTGCTCAACCACGGTGTGGTGATCCACCTGTTCCCCTTCGGAAGCAAAATAGAGTCCGTCGAGATCGGCATGTGCTCCAGGCTCAGTGAAAGCTACCGTGAGATCCGTGCGGGTCAGTGCGCCGCCTAAGCTGAGCAGGCGCGACCGATAGCGGCTGTCACGCGTGAGCTCGGCGCTCACACTCGAAATCTGTCGACTTTGCGGCGTACCGAGCGAAATGCGCACGTGCTCCAGCTCGGCATTTGGGCCTACGAATATCTCCGAGACCGAATTAGTGAGGCTCGGGCCGGCAGCACCTTCGGGCGTGGTCGTTTCAATCAAGCAAGCGTGTGCGCCCGCTTCGACCACGACGCGCACGCGTGGCGTGAGCATGCTGGGTGTGGCTTCGATAGGGCCAGGATAGATAATCTGAAGTGGCGCGGGGGAGCCGGAAAGCCTGAAGCACCAGACATCCTCCAGCTCGCAAGCGTTGAGCGCTGCGAAAGGGGAAGCGCTCTTTTCAGGAGTGAGAGAAGCTTTGGCCCAAGCTGGGATCGGCCCAGACTGGCGCGAAGACCAAAACTCAATGCCAGGCGGCAGCGCTTGGATGACGCTCGCGGCCGGGACTTCACCAAACACCCAGCTCACAGCACCGGCTAGCTCATGCTTTGGGGTACTGCTGGCGCGGAGCGCACTCTCACTGGCTTTGGCCCTCTGGAACGGAACATCGGTGACTCCGCGCAAACTGGTGAAGCGCCAGGCTTCATCGCGCGGACCAGGCAGACCCTTGGCTTCCAACAGCGCAGCACCCTGGCGTCGGAGTTCGGCAAGTGGGCCCGAGAGCTCCAAGCGACCGCCGAGTGCGCGTTGCGCGAGCCGTGTAGCGTCTAAAACAGGAGAAATCACGCTGCCCCCACCTGCGCGGGCGCCGACATGAATTCGGCGTAGCCGTGCTCCTCCAAATCGAGAGCCAACGTATGGTCTCCAGATTTGACGATCTGACCTCCCACCAACACGTGCACATAATCTGGCTGAATGTACTCCAGCAGGCGCTGATAGTGCGTGATCAGCAACATGGAAACGCTCGGGCTGCGCTGAGCATTCACGCCCTGGGCGACGATGCGCAGGGCATCAATATCGAGGCCTGAATCCGTTTCATCCAAGATCGCCAGCTTGGGATTGAGGAGGGCCATCTGAAAGATTTCGTTGCGCTTCTTCTCACCACCTGAAAATCCAACATTCACGGGCCGCTGGGTGAGCGCCGTACTCAATTCGACGAGCTCCATCTTCTGCTTGGCTAATTCCAAGAAATCGACAGCGTCGTACTCCTCCAAGCCTTGGTGCTTGCGCACCGCATTCACCGCAGCTTTCAGAAAGTACAGATTGCTCACGCCGGGCAATTCGACCGGATACTGAAACCCAAGGAAAATGCCTTCACGCGCACGAATTTCCGGCGCCAGCTCCAACAAATTCTTGCCCTGATACGTGACCTTGCCCCCCGTGATCGTGTACCCAGGCTTGCCCGCCAAGACGCTCGCAAGCGTGCTTTTGCCCGAGCCATTCGGCCCCATCACCGCGTGGACCTCACCAGCTCGGATCTCGAGGTTGATGCCCCGGAGAATGCTTTTGCCATCTACCGAAGCGGAGAGTTCTTCAATCTTTAACATTGGATTATGCATTTTCTAAGTTTCGATTGCTAAAGTTTACGGCTGGGCGAAGTTGAGTGGTGTTAGCCTATCGCCCCTTCGAGGCTAACACCGAGGAGCTTCTGGGCTTCCACCGCGAACTCCATGGGCAGCTCTTTTAAAACTTCCTTGCAGAAGCCATTCACGATCATGCTCACGGCATCTTCTTCGCTCAGGCCGCGCTGCAGGCAGTAAAAAAGCTGATCTTCCCCGATGCGCGAGGTGGTCGCTTCGTGCTCCAGCGTGGCCGAATGGTTGCGCACTTCGACGTAAGGGACGGTGTGGGCGCCCGCCAAGCTGCCGATCAGCATGGAATCGCAACGGGTGAAGTTGCGTGCGTTCTCGGCGCCTTTCAGGATCTTCACCTGACCGCGGTAGGTGTTCTGGCCGTGGCCCGCCGAGATACCTTTGGAAACGATGGTGCTCGTGGTGTTCTTCCCGATGTGAATCATCTTCGTGCCCGTATCGGCCTGCTGCCGATGATTGGTGAGCGCGACGGAATAGAATTCACCGACTGAGTTGTCACCTTGCAAAATGCAGCTCGGATACTTCCACGTGATGGCGGAGCCCGTCTCCACTTGCGTCCAGGAAATCTTGGCGTTCGTGGCGCATTTTCCGCGCTTGGTCACGAAGTTATAGATGCCACCTTTGCCGTCTTTATCGCCCGGGTACCAATTCTGAACGGTGGAGTACTTGATCTGCGCATTGTCCAACGCGATGAGCTCCACCACCGCTGCGTGCAGCTGATTCTCATCGCGCATGGGAGCCGTGCAACCTTCAAGGTAGCTCACGTGGCTGCCTTCATCCGCCACCACGAGCGTGCGCTCAAACTGGCCCGTTTTTGCGGCGTTGATGCGAAAATACGTGGAAAGCTCCATCGGGCAACGGACGCCCTTGGGGATGTAGACGAACGAGCCATCCGTGAACACGGCTGAGTTCAAGGCAGCGTAGAAATTGTCCGCGGCCGGCACGACGGAGCCCAGGTACTTCTGAATCAGCTCTGGATGCTCCTGCACGGCTTCCGAGAACGAACAGAAGATGACGCCCATCGTAGCGAGCTTGGCTTTGAACGTGGTGGCAACGCTCACGCTATCGAACACAGCATCTACGGCGATGCCTGCGAGGGCGGCGCGCTCGTGCAGCGGGATGCCTAGCTTCTCGTAGGTCTTAAGCAGCTCCGGATCGACTTCATCCAAACTCTTCGGGCCATCTTTGCTCGATTTCGGGGCGGAGTAGTAGATGATCGCTTGGTAATCGATTTCGGGATAGTGAACCTTCGCCCACTTCGGAGTCGGCATTTTTTGCCAGAGGCGATAGGCTTTGAGGCGATAATCCAAAAGCCAGCTCGGCTCATTCTTCTTGGCCGAGATGAAGCGAATCACCTCTTCGCTGAGGCCGGGGAGCAATTGATCTTGCTCAATATCCGTCGACCAACCGGCGCTGTAATCGCGATTAATGAGGTCACTGATGTGTTCGCTAGAGGTCGTCATGCTGGAAAGATAGGGGGTTGCTCAGCTGAGCGCAGAGGTGGCTGTGGTGGGCTTGGAGGTTAACTGAATGAGGCGTGGTGCGAGAGGGCGCGACATTTCTTCGAGCGTGATGCTGGAGAGCGCTCCGTAGATGGCTTGGTTGATTTTGAGCCAGTTGGATTCAACGGGACAGTGGCCGGTGTGGTCGCAGGAATCTCCCTCTCGGCTGCACTCAGTGACCGCAATAGGCCCCTCCACGGCGCTCACCACGTCGGCCACACTGATCTCCGTGGCGGGGCGAGCGAGCCGATAGCCGCCGGAGAGGCCTCGCTCCGATTGCACGAGTCCTGCGCGTGCCAGCTCCTTCAAGATCTTGCTGACGGTTGGCGCTGGCAGTTGACTGCGTGTCGCAAGCGCGCGTGCTGTGGAAACTCCGACTGCGGGAGAACCCGTTTGGACCAGGTGCGCCAGCACTACGATGGCGTAGTCAGTGAGTTTGGTGATGCGCAACATAGAAAACCGCCAGAATTCAACCACCGGCCTCACGGACTGTAATGGGGACTGATTCGGTTCTGTTTAGAAGCTGAATCCCGCCGCGTCAAGGCTGGGTGGAGTCCAAGTGCCTCCCGTTTAGGTGCGCTTTCGCGCGGGAGGCGCTGAATGCCTTGCCCGCGCGACAAAACGGAAAAGCGTGAGATGCGAGAACAGCGCGATTGGAACCAAGATCGTGGGCAGCCAGACGAACGGGAAGTCTGCGATCCAGACATTCGGTGGGTCATTGAAGAAACGCCGAAAGGGTGTGGGCATTGAAAAAATTGCAATGGTCAGGACGTTGATGAGCAAGGTGGCCCCGATGATGTTGAACAGCCGCAGCCCGATGCGCGGCAGGCGTTCCGTGTAAGCCAACCACGCCGTGGGGAGCGCCAGGCACCCCGTAATAATATCCAGATTGGAGCCGGAATAGCTCATTTGCGGCGGCATAATGCCTTCGTTCGCGGCGAGATGCATCGTGAGCTCGAGCGGTAGGCGGAAGAAATTAATGCCAATGATGAACCAGAGCGGCACCTGATCCATGAAGGCTCTCACGGGCCGCAAGAACGCTAGAATGCCGGTTAACAACAAAGTGAAGGTGACCAAAAACATGAGCTTCGGCGGCGTGCTGAAGTCTGTCAGAAAGCCGCTTTTGGCGATGAGCGCGGTGAGCGTCGCCCAGAGCAGGGCTCCGGGTAGAACGCGACGCAAGACCAGCGAGCGATCTTTGGAAAAACGCCAGATCCCAAACAAGAACAGCGCGCTCGTGCCTGCGGTAACTGTGAGGAAGAGTCCCAGGAGGAGCGTGGAAGGCGGGGGAGGCATATCGACGTTCGGGCCTACCAGAGCTTAGGCGCTGAGTCTCCGTTTGGACTTTGGGCCGCTTCGCGACGAGCCGTGAACCAGCGGTAAGCCGTCGGTTTGATCGATGCCCACCCCGGAATGTGGTTGCGGGGCCGCGTCGCAGGCGGGCCAGGTGAGCAGCCCCTTTCGTTTCCTTGGAAGATAGTAAGCATGCTTACTATCTTGTGTTCGACTTTGAGATAGAGCTCACGGACAAGTTTGGGAGCACTACGGCGCGCGCCGGCTTGATGGCTACGCCTCACCCAAAAAACAACACTCCAGATCTATGCTGCTGGATCAGAGGCGGGGTTGACACATTGCGTCACGGCGCCTATCGATCTCAAGTCTTGGGTAGTGAGCTTGCTTCCGAACGCGTACCGTTTCCGTGTGAGCTCATGTTAACCGTCGGAGGATTGAACGACACATGAAAGAGTTCGAAGGTAGAACGCGTGTAGCCATTGTTGCGGGCCTGCGCACGCCGTTTAGTAAAGTTGGGTCAGCTTATCGCAACTTGACAGCGCTTGATCTGGGAAAGATTGTGGTGGCTGAGCTTCTGCAACGCACCGGCATCTCGCAGAGTGAGGTGCAGCAGGTGGTGTACGGGCAGGTGATCCCTTCCTTGGCAGCTCCGAATATTGCGCGTGAGATTGTGTTGGGCACGGGAATGCCTCGCAGTACGGATGCTTACAGCGTGTCGCGAGCCTGCGCCACGGGCTACCAATCGACGACGAACGTGGCTGAGTCGATCTGGACTGGGGCTATCGATTGTGGAATTTCGGGAGGTGCGGATAGCGCGAGCGATGTCCCGATGGCAGTGAGCAAGCGTTTAGCTACGGCGCTCTTGGAAGCGAGCAAGGCTAAGAATTTCGGCGGAAAATTCGCAGCCTTCAAAGGCTTGCACTTGGCCGATTTGGCGCCAGTCCCGCCCGCATTGAAGGAACCTTCCACGGGGCTCACGATGGGCGAGAGCGCCGAAAAGATGGCCAAGGAAAACGGCATTAGCCGGCGAGAGCAGGACGAATTCGCTCACACCAGCCACACGCTTGCGGCACAGGCGTGGGCGCAGGGGAAATTTGATGACGAGGTGATGCATGTTTTCGTGCCCCCCAAATACGAGCCGTTCACCGAAGACAATCTGGTACGCAAGGATTCCTTGCTGGAGAGTTACGCTAAGTTGCGCCCGGTGTTTGACCGCAATCACGGTACGGTAACCGCAGCGAATTCTTCTCCGCTCACCGATGGCGCCAGTGCTTTGTTGCTGATGCGTGAAGATAAAGCGCGCGCCTTGGGACTCGATGTTCTCGGCTTCATCCGCAGCACTGCGTTTGCTGCGTTGGATCCCGCCGAGCAGCTCTTGATGGGTCCGGCTTATGCTGCCCCGATCGCGCTCGACCGTGCGCGTTTGACGTTGGCAGATATGGACTTGGTGGACATGCACGAAGCCTTTGCGGCACAGATCTTAAGCAATATTCAAGCCTTTGAGAGCGATCGCTTCGCGCAAATCAAACTGGGGCGTTCGAGCAAGATTGGCCATATTGATCGCCAAAAATTCAACGTGAATGGTGGCTCGATCGCGGTGGGGCATCCTTTTGCGGCGACAGGTGCCCGGCAGATCACTCAGACGCTGCGCGAATTGAAACGCCGCGGCCAACAGTTCGCTTTGTGCACTGCGTGTGCGGCCGGTGGCCTTGGGGCTGCGATGGTCTTGGAGGTAGCATGATTAGCCAGGTTTTCGAAAAGACACTCAGAATCGAGAAGCGTCCCGACGGTGTTGCCGTCATCTACATGGATGTGCCCGATGAACCCGTGAACACACTGCAAGCTAACTTCGCTGAAGAGTTCACCGCAGCTTTTGCGGAGATTGATGCGGATCAGGCCGTGCGCGCCGTGGTCCTGGCTTCCGGCAAGCCCGAGGGGTTCATTGCCGGTGCTGACATCAAAATGCTCAAGCGCGTGGAAGGCTCAGCCGAGGCGAGTACGCTTTCCAGCACGGGTCAGCGCGCGCTCGGAAAATTGGCGGAATTTTCGCGACCCGTGGTGGCCGCTATTCACGGTGCCTGCCTCGGGGGCGGGCTCGAGGTGGCGTTAGCTTGTCATGGCAGAGTGGGGAGTGATCATGCCAAGACCAAGCTTGGTTTGCCGGAGGTTCAGCTGGGCTTGCTGCCCGGGCTCGGCGGAACGCAGCGTTTGCCGCGGCTGCTCGGGATCCAGGCGGCGCTCGACATGATGCTCACGGGCAGGCAGATCGATGCGCGGCGTGCCAAGAAGATGGGCCTGCTGGACGATGTAGTCCCCGCGGCGATCGTCGTGGAGGTTGCCGCAAAGTTGGCACTCAAGATGAGTGAGTCCGGGAGCCGTGGCCGCTGGCGCTCAGCGCGTCAGGGGTTCGACAAAGCGGCTGTGGTTGAAGCGCTGTTGGTTGAGAACCCGATCGGCAGGAAGCTGCTGTTCGATCAAGCCAAGCGTCAGCTGCGCCAGAAAACCCACGGCAATTATCCCGCGCCCGAACGCATCTTGGACGTGGTGCGTGTGGGGTTGGCCAAAGGTTTTGAGCGCGGGCTCCAGGCTGAAGCTCAGGCGTTCGGCGATCTCGTGGTCACGCCCGAGGCGCGAGAATTGATGAATCTGTTCTTTGCTACGAACGAGCAGAAGAAGGACAGTGGTGTCGACGATCCGAGCGTGCGTCCGGTGCCAGTGCATAAGGTGGGTGTGCTCGGTGCGGGACTGATGGGGGCGGGCGTGGCGTATGTCACGGCAGACCAGGCCGGGCTCCCGGTGCGTTTGAAGGATCGCGATGATGTGGGCCTGGGTCGCGGTATGAACTATATTCGCGGCATTTTGGAAGAGCGCGTGGCTCGGCGCAGGCTAACGCCAACAGCGCGAGATGCACTATTGGCGACGATCACACCCACGTCTTCGTACGCTGGGTTCCAAGACGCGGAGCTGGTGATCGAAGCGGTGTTTGAGGATATCGAGCTGAAGCGTTCGGTCTTGAAACAGACCGAAGAAAATGGGCATCCGCAGCTGATCTTCGCTTCCAATACGTCTTCGTTGCCCATCGCTGAAATAGCCGCAGCCAGCCGGGCGCCAGAGCGTGTGCTCGGGATGCACTATTTTTCGCCCGTCCATAAGATGCCGCTGCTCGAAATCATCGTCACCGAAAAGACGGCGCCTTTTGCCACTGCAACGGCAGTGCAAGTCGGCAAAGATCAGGGAAAGACAGTGATTGTCGTGAACGATGGCCCAGGCTTCTACACCACCCGGATCCTGGGTCCGTACATGAACGAAGCGGCGCACCTCTTGAGTGAAGGCTTGGCGATCGATGCTATCGACGAAGCCTTGGTCGAGTGGGGGTTCCCGGTGGGCCCGATCACGCTGATCGATGAGGTGGGAATTGACGTCGCCGAGAAGGTTGGCAAGGTGCTACACCACGCCTTCGGCGATCGTATGTCGCCTCCGAAAACGGTCGGCCGCTTGGTGGCTGAGGGGCGATTGGGGCGCAAGAATCAGAAGGGCTTTTACGCTTACAGCTCGAAGAAGCTCAAAGGCAAACGCGCAGTTGATAAGAGCGTGTATTCCCTGATTGGGCAGCCAAAGAAGCTCACGCTTCCGAAGAGTGTGATTGCCCAACGCTGTGCGTTCGCTTTCATCAATGAAGCCGTTCGTTGTTTTGAGGAAGGCATTCTGCGTTCCGCGCGCGATGGGGACATCGGTGCTGTGCTGGGGCTCGGCTTTCCTCCGTTCCGAGGCGGGCCATTTCGCTACATTGACGCTGTTGGCCCCGTGGCGATCGTGCGTCAGCTTGAACGCTTCGCGTCCGAGTATGGCTCGCGCTTCGCTCCAGCAGAGCTCCTGCAGCGCATGGCTCGCGAAGAACGCCGCTTCTTTGGGACCAGCGCTGTGAGCCCTGTGCGGCCGAAGGCTTCTGGCACGCACTGAGCAATGCATTGGATGTGCGCCTCAGGCCAGACACCACCCCCAAGGCTCAAATTGGAGCAAATTGGGGCTTGAATTGAAGTTTAGAGGCCCGCTGACGTCTAAGTTCGTTACCTTCTTGTTCGCTTAACCCCCATCCAAAGGATCCCCGTGAACCTCAAACTCGCTAGCTTCGCTCTCCCGTTGGGTCTGGCTTTCGGTCTACTCCAAACCTCTCCCGCACACGCTTCACTCGCCGATTGCGGCAACATTGACATCAAGGCCGACGCTCAGTGCAAAGTGGAAGTTGAGGGTGGATGCACCGCAAAGTGCACTCCGATCAGTGTGCAGGCTTCGTGTGCTGCAGATCTCTACGTGGGCTGCCAGGGGATGTGCAATGTGTCCGCGGAAGCTTCGTGCACGGGAAGTTGCGATCTCTCGGCCTGCAAAGCCAAGTGTGATGTGACGCCCCTTGCGTTCGATTGCGCCGCGAATTGTACGCTGCGTGCTGAAGGCATGTGCGACGCTTCGTGTAGCGCTGCGGCCGATAAGACTAAGTGCGTGGCCTCCTGCAAAGCCACGGCTTCTGGCGAATGCGACGCGAGCTGCACGGTTGTTAAGCCTGAAGCTACCTGCAGCGCGAAGTGTGAAGCTGCCTGTCAGGGGGAGTGCAAAGCCAAGGCAAACGCTAGCTGCCAGTTGACCTGCCAAACGATGGGCTCAGCGAAATGTGAGGTAACGGTCAAGGGCAAGTGCGAAGCGGAATGCAAGAAGCCCGAGGGTGCGATCTTCTGCGACGGAAGGTACGTGGACGCCAATGACAATGGCCAAAAATGCATTGACGCGCTGAAGGCTCAGCTAGCGATTTCTGTCGATGTGTCATCGCGTGGCTCAGCGTCTTGCGCCGGAAATTCCTGCAATGCTGAAGGCGAAGCTTCGGCTAGCTGTAGCGCGAGCCCGGCGCGAGGCGACAAGGTATCTCTCGGCGTATTGGGTCTGTTGGGGCTTGCGGTGGGCGGCACGGCGTGGCGGCGCACCCGACGCTCGCACTAAAGGCACACGCTCGAACTAAGGCACACGCTCGCACTAAGGAATGGCTTGCCCCGTCTTATGCGCCGCGGGACTGACTTTCGCTCAGCGGGTCGAGATCGACCTGCTTAAACTTCGAATCAGATAGTAAGCATGCTTACTATCTGATTTCACGGTGGAGGGCATGGCGAGCGGTCGGTGTGCCACTTCTCGCCTTCTGCCGTTTCAACTCGCGGTGTGCGCGTCGCTGAGGCGCACGCACACTTTGCCAAATTGATTGCCTGTGGCGAGGTGTTCGAAAGCTGCGCGGATCTCCGTGAGTTCGAACAACTTGTCTACAATAGGCAAAATTTGATGCTGTTCGATGAAGTGATTCATTTCGACAAAGCTTGAGCGAGGACCGATAAACACGCCCTGCAGTCGTACATCCCGCATCAAAATGGGTAGCAGATTAACGTCTCCCAGGCTGCCGCCGAGTACGCCAATCAGGCTGATCTGGCCACCGGGTCGCACGGCCTGCAAGGATTCATTCAGGGTATTCGGACCGCCCACTTCAATCACGTGGTCCACGCCTTCGCCGCCTGCAAGGCCACGGATGTGGCGGCCCCAAGCCGGGATTTCTCGATAATTGACGACGAAATCCGCTCCGAGGGCGCGAGCTCGTTCGAGCTTCTCATTGGAATGGCTGGTAACGATCACTTTGGCGCCAAGCGCTTTAGCAAATTGAAGCGCAAAAATCGAAACGCCACCCGTGCCCAGTGTCAGCACGAATTGGCCGGGTTTTAGGGCTCCGTGCCGGAAGAGTGCACTGAAAGCTGTGAGCGCTGCGCAGGGCAAGGTTGCTGCCTGCACGTCGGAAAGCAAGGCAGGCGGCCGCACGCAATCGGTGGAGTTAATGAGCATGTAATCTTGGAGTACGCCATCAAGGGGCCCGCCGCGTGTTTGGCGTAAGGTGTTGCGCTCGGGCAAATTTGAATACCAGCCGTTCGCCACAACTGGGCAGACACGTTCGCCGACTTGAAAATCTTCCACATTTGCGCCGCACTGCTCAACCCACCCGACCCCATCTGAAACTGGAACGAAGGGTAGCTTTAACTTCTTGTCGTACTCTCCGCGTACCATGAGGAGATCTCGGTAGTTGAGCGAGGCCACGGCCATTCTGAGCAGCAGCTGCTCGGGACCCACGTCGGGTGGCGATGCTTCGCGCAACACTAAATGCTCCAAGCCAAAGCCGCCTTCGAGCATGATTTTCCGCATGGTGTTAAAGTACAAGGGGCGACGGGAGCGCTCAAGTTTGTCTATGCTGGGCGTATTGGAAACCGTTCGAATCGACCGCTGGCTAGTGGCCACCAGAATCTTCAAGTCGCGCACAGCCGCGGCTGAAGCCTGTAGCGGTGGTGCCATCAAAGTGAATGGCGATAGTGTGAAACCAAGCCGGGCCCTGCGTGTTGGAGAAGAAGTGAGTGGCGCGGCCCCCCGTGGTCGCATTGTGCTGAACGTACTCGGGCTCGCAGAGAAGCGGCTTTCGGCTCCGCTCGCACGGGCGCTGTATGAAGATCGCTCACCGCCGCCACTGGAAGAGCCTGAGTTCGGAGTGCGTTTGCGCGGTGCTGGTAGGCCAACCAAGAGCGATCGTCGAGCGTTGCTCCGATTTCGCGGGTTTTAGTTCGACTCGGGAGCGGCCCCTGTGCCGCCCGCGTGAACAGGATCGCTGGGATTGATGCTCGAACTCGGTGTTGGAAGCGCAGTGGCGATTGGTGGGGTGTTGTGCGGGATTTCAGCGCTGTTGGCGGGCGCGAGCGCAGCGCTGTTGACAGGCGCGACAGGAGGCGGCGGGATGTTGGCTGACACAACAGGAGGAGGCGGGATATTGGCTGCTCCGTTTGCAAGGTCAGGACGCGCGAAATCTGCGAAGCGGCGAATGCCATAGTTGGCACGATTGACCATGTCTCGCTCCGTGAATTGGCTGTTCATGGGTTGAACATCCACCGGAGGGGGCGCATCGACCCTTTGAGGGTCGGGAGCGGGAACTGGCATCACGGGCGCGCTGGGCGGCGGCCGCCAGCTTGAGCTTGAGTCGAAGCCTCTGGGTGAGGTTGCTGCCCGGGCTGCGTTCAGCTGATATACGGGTGCTGGGACGTCTGCGCGCGCTTCAAGCGGCGCATTGTCGGAGAAGCGCGCCTGCGCGGGATCATTTTCATCGGGATTCGGTGTCAACAGCAGGGCTAGCGCTGCAAAACCCGTCGCCGCCAAACTGAGCGCCGCACACGGCATCCAGCGCCAGGTTGTTAGCTTATGCAATCCCGAGGTCATGGCCCAATCCCGCAGTCGACGGCTGCTACCCTAGCCGGAACTCGCTGGGTCTCCAAGCTGTGGGGCTTTTCGCGCGGACTTAGCCTGGCTTCATTGCTCTGAGCGGGTGCCCCTTGTCCTTTCTTCGTGCATCCTTAGCTTACAGCCCGTTGGTCATTGAGCCCATGCTCAACCATTGGCGTGCTTGCGATGTGTAGATCCAAAACGAGAGTCACCATCGCTCATACAACGGTTGCTCTTGCTTGCGCCCTCATGTTCAGCGTCCGAACGGTAGGCGCGGAACCTGTGCCTCGCTCTTCCTCGAGCCCAGAGTTGATCGCCGAACGTGAAGGCGACGAACCGCCTCCCACCTTCGCCTATGTCACGCCCTATCTTGAACGGCATTATTTGCGCGCGGCCCTGGAGTTCCACGCGGTGCTCGTTCAGGGTTTCCTCTGGTACGCGACGACGACCCGCAAGAATTGGCAGGTCGACTACAGTTGGCCCGTTTTTCGAAACAAGCTCGCGGGCCACGCGTTCTCGCTCGATACTAATCATTTCGGCACTAATTTTATCGGTCATCCGCTAGGAGGGACTGGCTATTACCTGTCGGCGCGTGGCAATCGGTTGGGCATTTTGTCGTCGTTTGCGTTTGCGGAGGCAGGTTCAGCCCTTTGGGAGCTTTTCGGAGAAGTTGGGGAAGTGATCAGCACCAACGATATGATCGTCACGCCAATCGCGGGCGTGGCGCTGGGTGAGCCGTTCACGCAGCTAGGGGCGTTCTTTGATCGAAGCGCGGACAGCGGCGTTCATCGCACGTTGGGTTCAGTTTTCGGGCCTTTCAAGAGCATGAATGATGCCTTCGACGGGGTGAGGCCGAAGCGTGCGACAAACTACGATCGCTTCGGCTTCCCCAGCAACGAATGGCATCGGTTTGAGCTGGGCGCCTCATTGGCGTTCACAGGGGAAGATGCTCGCGCCGAGCATGCCGCACGGGTCACCGAGGAGGGCCGCTTGGTGCTCGCTTCAGATCTCGCGCGTCTTACCGGCTACACTTCTGCCGCGCACCGCGATCAGTGGTTTTCAGACGCCAATTTGTCCTCGATTTCACTGGAGATGTCCTTTCTGCCAAGCGGGGTGAGCGATCTTTGGTTCACCACCCGAGCGGTGCTGCTCGGCCACTATTACAGGAATGCGGTGTTCTCGCATGGAGCGCTGCGCGGAGGCGGGACAGTGTTCGGTTTGGCAACTGGATTCTCTTACTCCGCGCATGACTATGAGCGGGGCGTCAGCGGACCGAATGATCGCCTGGCTTCTGTGAGACCCCTTGGGCTGGTGGTCGAGTCGCGGGCAACAGTTCCCGGGATTGAACTCAGTGCGGAGCTTGACCTCGGGCCGGATTTTGCGGGCGTGAAACCTTTGGCACTTTCAGGCTACCTGCAAACAGCCGATGTGTCGAGTCTGCCGCCGGTTGTACAAGCACATGGCTATTACTTCGGCGCAGGCTATCACCTTAATTCTAGCGTTGCAGCCCGCATCGGCGACGTGGAGTTGCGAGGGCGGCTCAGAAACGATCACCTGCTGGGGCTCGGGTTTGTCAAGAGTTCGAACTCCACAGGCAGGAGTCCTTCCTTTCAGGATATTCGAACCGTGGGTGAGATCGGTTGGGGTTACTACGTTCAGCGCAACACCCTGTTCACTCTCGATCTGCAGCGTAGGTTGCGCGTGGGGCGCGCTGGTAAAGCGCGTGCGGAGGTCGCGGAATGGTCATTTGGTACGGGATTTCAGGCTGTGTTATAAGGTTGTGCTTTTATGAAGAGAACAGGTCTTCCGCGTGAAGTGAGATGCAGTCTAGTTGCGCTCGGCTGGGTGCTGTTGTGGCTCGGGCGAATCCCCAGCGTGGCCGCAGCTCCTGCAGTATCCGGAGCTCCAGACTCGGAAGTGGCCGCGCACGCAGCGCGTTGGCGTTTGCGCTATGCGCACGCGCAATCGGCCGTGGGCGCGGGCAGATACGCTGAGGCCCTGCGGGAGCTTCAAGCTATCCAGGATGATGCTCCAACTCGCGAAGAGCGATTGCTCGCGCATGAGCTGGGATTCATCGCCGAGGCGCGGCTGAACGCTGACGAAAGAGAGGAGCAGACATCTCCCGAGATTCGCACGTCGGACGAGATGTCGGTGCTGTATGCCTCATCCTTCATCTACGGTTTGGGTACCAGCTCTTGGGTCACCTTGCAGTTGAAGCCGAAGACTGTAGCGGGTGCTTTCTTGCCATTTTTGGTGCTGACCACCGCTGCGGTCGGAGGTGTGAGTGTGGCGGATGGATATCGTCCGTTGCGTCGCGGTGTTCCACAGTCGATTGCAGCCGGCCTCTATTTGGGGTTAGGGCAAGGCATCTGGATTGTGGGCTACCAACAGGCGCTCGCGAATCGCCGCCCCCAGCTGGAGCGTTGGCGCGCCGAGCGTGTTTCCAGCGTGCTTTGGGCCAGCTCGACACTGTTTGGCATCGGGGGCGGGGTTGTCGGTGCTTTGCGCAATCCGACTCCGGGTCGTGTTTCGTACACGAGTTCTACCACGCTTTGGGGTGGCTTAATCGCCGGATTCGGGGCTTCAGCGTTCGTGAAGAACGAAGCTCGGCGCGGCGAAGTTTCCATGCTGAGCGCTGGGGTGGGTTATAATGCGGGGCTTATCGGCGGCCTGCTAACATCACCGCAGGTTTCGCCATCCGTGGCTCGAGTCCGGTTCGTGGATCTCGGAGGGCTTGGCGGCGGATTGCTGGGTGCTGGTGTCTATTCCCTAGCAGACGAACAAGCCGAGGTTTCTGGCCTACTTGGGTCCATGGCGGTCGGTTCGGTGGCTGGGCTCGCGGCGACCTGGTGGGCGACGAGCGACATGCCTAAAGCGTTTGCTTCAGATCCCGGAACGCCAGGAAAGTCGACGCCCGCTGCGTTTCAGCCGCTGCTCAGTCCGCTCAAAGGCGGTTGGCTCGTCGGAGTCTCGGGTGAGCTATGAGCTTCGTGCGATTGCGCACAGCCGCTCTGTGCCTATCGATTGCGTGCTCGGCATCGAGCGTGAGCGCGGAGCCAGCGGCGGGCGTGCAGACGGACACGTTTCAATACACGTCCCAGGAGAGCAAACACTACGTCCGTGCAGCACTCGAAGAACTTGGAATTTTGGGCCTTGGCACGTTGCATTACTACAGCAACCGTGATGCCAACTCGGCAGATTGGGATCTGGATTACGATTGGCCAAGCTTTCGGCAGAAGCTTGATGGCCGCGCGTACGCCTTCGATACGAATCACTTTCAAACGAATTTCTTATCCCATCCAGTGGCGGGCACCCTCTACTATCTTGCAGCACGCGGCAATCGATTGAGCCCGTTTGCCGCGTTGGGTTACGCGACTGCGTCGTCGACCGTTTGGGAATTCTTCGGCGAATTTCGCGAACGGGTGAGCGTGAACGACATGATCGTGACTCCGCTTTCAGGCTTCATTTTCGGCGAGGCGCTGACGCAGCTTGGGAGCTTCTTTGATCGTAGTTGTGCTACGGGAGGCACCCGCGCTCTGGGCAGCTTGTTCGGTTTCAGTAAAAGCTTCCACGATGCACTTGACCGTGCGGCGTTGAATCGCGAGCAATTGTGTGATCCACACGGATTCGCCAGCACGGGCAGGCATGACTTCACGTTGCGAGTGGGACCGAGCGTGGTTTGGCAGCTGCAAGGCGAGCGCAAGCCTTATGCGGAGGTTCAAGAGCGCTTATCGCTTTCGGTTGAGAATCTGCCCACGTTGGGCGTCCCTGGGCGCCGCCTTCGCGGATTTGCAGATGGAAATTTGGCGCAGCTGGATGCGGTGCTCGCGGCTGGCCACCTGGGTTGGACGGACCTGCAAATAGGGGCAAGCGTTGTGCCCGTGGGGGTCCATTATCGGAATATCCCGTGGGCGGTGAGTGGCATTGCTTCCGGCGAAGAGGCTATTTTCGGGGCCTATTTCGGCGTGTTGTACAGCGCCCATGTCTACGATCGCTCGGCCGAAGCTGCGGATCAACTGTTCGTCTTGGATGCCCCTGCCGCTAGTTTGAGATATCGCCTGCATCGTGGGCCACGCGTCTTGGAGTTCGCGTTGGATGCCGGGGGGAGTTTTGCCGGTGTTGAAGCCTTTGCGCTCGATGCGTACACGCAAACGATGCCAAAGGAGACCCTCACCACCATTGCTGGAACACGTGGCTACAATCATGCTTTGGGTGCGATGCTGGCACCGCGCGTGCGACTCCGTACGGTCGTGTTCGATTTCAGTGTAGCAGCCAAAGCTCATCGCTACTTCGCCATCCGTGCGCTTGATCGCGTTCGCGCGACACCCAGCAAAGCCAGCACTGTGGAGGGTGAGCGCGAGCTTGCCGCCCGTTTCGACTTCCATCCCCCCTCACTTCCAGTTGCGTTCTATGCTCAATTGGAGGCACGGCAGCGGCTTGGTGCGATCGAATCGGTGCGCACTTCACGCAGCGAGCTCGCATTGGGTGCAGGCATCGCGGGGGCACTTTAGCGGACGGCCGCGCTACTTTCGCCGCAGCGCCCCTTTGAGCAGTGCTTTGACGCTGTGCCGCGCGAGGGATGGGATGCCGATCAGGCCTTTAGTGAGAGTGCCGGTGAGTGAGGCTGCGAGTGCCATCGGCGTTGAGCCATGGGCTTCGATCACCACGCGTTCGCCGGTAACACTATCCTCAAGGGCGCCGCGCGCAACCGTGCGCGAACCGTCGGAGCGGATTTCGATCACCATCCGCGCTACCACAGGGAGCTCGTCGGCTGTTTCGAGCGCGCCCGGAGCTCCCTGCGAACGGGTCAACGAAATAGCAGGCTTGCGCGGTTTACTATCAAAAATGCCCATCAATTGCCTCTGTCGCCAGGGAGCGCCGTGCGCGGCCGCTTGTTCCGCCACGGCTTCCAGCTCTCGGGATAAAGGAGCGCTGCATCGCACTGTGGGCGGCGTTGACCTGCATAGACATCTGAGCCCTTACCCGTGTGGACCAAGATACGTTCATGTTCATCGATAAATACGCTTTCGCTGAGGCCGTCCTTAGCTTCTGCGGGCCAAGCGTACGCTACGAATCGGCGCTCCGCCCGTTCTTCGTCTACCTTTCCTGCCTGTTTGGGATCGGACACCCAGCCACCCGTCTTGGCGGGCAAACAAACGATAAAACAGTAGCCATCCAGCCTTAGGCACGGACCTTCGGGTAGTTGTAGCAGCGAGGCCCCCCGCGCCAGGGCCATCGGGGCGGAAAGGCGCGCGTTTTTCCCCCTGACGGCCGTGCGACCCGCGAGTTCTTCGATGAAGGCGGCTGAGCCAATCCGATCGTGATCTGGATCGATCTCCGCTTGTTCGCGCATCACATCTTCAGCAAACAACAGTTGTCGCAGGTGTGAAACCGCACGCACACCACTGGCTCGTTTGCCGGATTCAACGATCCCAGGTAGCGCTTCTCGAACCGTGAATCTGAGGAGGCCAATCAACGCTAGGGCACCAGCCCCAACTGCGAGCCAATGCCGACGGCGTGGTGCTGTGGTTCCCGCGGCAGACAGATAGGCAAAGAACGCAAACGCCAGCGCGAACGGGGCCCCGCGGGACCAAACAATCGAGAATCCGGCGAACGCGAGCGCAACTGCAACCAGCCTGTCTTTGGAAGAAGAGCTCTCGGTACGCTCAACGGACTCGGCCATGCTTGGGGCGTGCCAGAGAGGCCTTGTCGGCACAAGCCGTGCTGCTCAAGAACCTGGCGTGCGCGGCGGCTTCAGGCTGATTTCGCCATGCTCCGCCTCGCTGGCGGTGTCGGGCCGGAAAGAATACGTCACCAAAGGACGCTCCGCGAGGCTCGGTTTAGGCTTGAGCACGGGGCGAGAATGAGCTTGGGCGCTGATCGGCTCACGCCAATCTTCCATTGAGGAAGACCGCGTAGCATCCAGGACAGCGGAGCTAAGCTCAGGTGGGGGATCGGGAAGCAGGAGGGGGCTTTGGCTGTGTCGACGGTCGCGCGGCAGGGCCGAGCCGAGTGAAAGTGGGGGGGCTGGGAGAGCGCCTCCGAGATCCCAGGCACCATCGGCTCTATCGGCAGGCCAGCGTGGCATGCGAGGCGTTCCAGGAGGTGCAGATGCAAAACCGGGTGCGGGATCCGTGGGGCGCTCGTTCTGCGGGGACGATGGCCGCTGAGCTTGGGGAGCACTCGCCGTCGGGGCCGAACCATCCAGGGCCTGTTTTTTTGCGTACAAGAGTTCACGATGGGCGTCGTCCCTCTGTGCTTGCAGGCGGCGGATCAGCTCTAGCGAGCGCTGCTTGTCCAGCAGCAGCTTATCGACCATTTCATTCGACGCAACGAGTTGGCGCTGCACCTCGCTCAGGCGATCTCCGAGATCCATCGCGGGCGGGCGGGCCGTGGGTGCCTCATCGGAAGCCTGGCGGGCCATCGGCGAAGCAACTTTGGGCAAATTTCCGAGCCCAGGATCCGTCTTGATACGCTGTGAACCGAGGCTATGCCGGCGGGTTGTTGGTGGCTCCGATTTGAAATCCGTACGCTCTTCGGTGGCGCGTGGTGAGCTTGTCGGCGCACCCGACTTCAACCTGGCTACCTGCGAAAAAACCTCATCTCGCTGCCGATAGGCCTGTTTCAGCTCAGAATCGTGCTCTTCGATGAGCAGAGTTAAAAATTCGTCGTTCTGTTCAAGAGTGCGCAAGATATCAGCGACTGCCTGCCGACGCTCCGTACGAAGCTGTTCTTCCAAACGCACAATACGGTGCTGAAGCTCGTGCTCGTTCGGCTCGCCGGGGGCTAACGGGGCTACGGGGGCAAACGGGGCTAACAGTCCGCGCAATTCTCGCGCGTGCTGCGCCAGTGCGCGCTCGGCTTCTCCGGCACTCGCGATTCCTGTGCCAATCTGCTCCAGCGCCTTCATGAGCTGTCGAATGGCAGCGTGTGCTGGCTCGTTCACGTCTGTTGCACCCGGACGGGGTGCGACTCCGCTGACATACTGGGAGCTGCAACGTTCGTCTGCGTCGGGCAGAGGCTCTTCTCCAGGCATGTCAGAGATGCTCTCCCCATCCACCTGACTGCCTGAGTTCAAAAGCATGAGCCTACGTATATACCCGAAAAAATGCGGCCCGTCCGTAAGACACTCAGATTTTCATGCTTAATACGGTCGACACTTCCGCTACCCTATCGGGTGGGTACTCGAGTGTTCCATGCGTAGCGCCAACCATCCCCCTACCCCTGAGAGTGAGCTTGAAAAGCAGCTAGAGCGCCTGGCGACTCGGGCTCGCGCGTTTGCTCGGGCGCCCATTTCCAAGAAAATTATATGGCTGCGCGAGGTGCGCACGGGCCTGAGCCGGGTTTCAGCTGGACTCGCAGAGCGTGCCTGCGATGCCAAGCACATCGATTTTTCAAGCAACCTTGCAGCTGAGGAATGGCTGAGCGGCCCCGGCATCATTCTGAGACACTTGCGTCTTTACGAGGACAGCCTGGTGCGCCGGGCTGCGCATGGCTCGACGTTGGGGCCGCTTGCGCGTGTCACCGAAACAGCTGAAGGCCGCACCCGCGTCTGCGTATTGCCGGCCGACAACTATGATCGTGCGATCTTCATGGGGTTCACGGCGGAGACATGGTTCGAACAGGGTGTCCGTTCCGTCGATGTCGCTGGGCTGCAAGGGTGCTTCTACGATAAAGCAGAGCCAGAGGGTGGTGTGTCGTTGGTGCTGGGGGCTGGCAACGTTGGTTCGATTCCGGCCGTCGATGCGCTCCACAAGCTATTCATGGACGGGCGCGTTTGTCTGCTCAAGTTGAATCCTGTGAATGACTATCTTGGTCCGCTATTTGAGCAGGCGTTTGCGGTTCTCATCGAGCAAGGGTTCCTCCAGATAGCCTACGGTGGTGGAGCGGTGGGGGCGTACCTGTGTCAGCACCCGCTCATTCAAGACATTCACATAACGGGTTCCGAGCAAACGCACGACCTCATCGTATGGGGTCCGCCGGGCGCGGCCCGTGAGTTGCGCAAGCAGAACCATCAACCTCTGCTCAACAAACCCATCACCAGCGAACTCGGAAACATCAGCCCCGCCATCATCACTCCCGCCAAATATACAGAGAGTCAGCTCCAGCTGATGGCGCGCAACCTCGTTGGCACGTTTGTGCTCAATGCCGGCTTCAATTGCAACGCCACGAAGGTCCTGGTTTTAGCCCGTGGCTGGCCACAAGCACCGGCATTCCTCGCGGCAGTCGGGGCCTGGCTTTCGCGTGTTCCGCCGCGATTCCCATATTATCCAGGGGCGCATGCGGTCTATCGGCAGCTCGTAGACGCCGCGTCGCGCGTGGAGCTTTTTGGGGGCGAACAAACCGGCACGCTCCCGTGGGCACTCGTTCGTGATGTGGAGGCCGAGGCCGGCGCCTTCAACACCGAGCCCTTTTGCGCCGTGCTCAGCCAAACTTCGCTGGGTAGCCCGGATCCAGACGAATTTTTCCAAGCCGCAACGCTGTTCCTGAATGAGCACGTGAAGGGAACCCTCAACGCCATGTTGCTCTTGCCTCCGCAGGCGGAGCGAGATCCATGCTTCCGGCGAGCGGCCGAAAGAGCAATCCGGGAGCTTCGTTACGGTGTGATCGGAGTCAATCATTGGCCAGCGGCCGCGTTTGGAATGGGCTCGATTCCGTGGGGTGGTTATCCAGGGGCAAGCTTGGCGGATATCCAAAGTGGTATCGGTTTTGTGCACAACACGTTCATGCTGGAACGCATCGAAAAGAGCGTCTTGCGCGGTCCTTTTGCCGCATTCCCACTCCCGATGTGGTTTCCTGGGCACCGCACACAACGCCTGGTCGCGACCAAGTTTTGTGAGTTTGAAGCGGCGCCGACTTGGGGCAAGGTGTTCGGGTTGGCGGCCTCGGCACTTCGAGCCTAGGGCGCTCAGCGTTGGGCAGCGGCCCGGCCTGCACGCCTTCGTCCGTGCCGTCTCTCGCGCTCGACGGCCTCTAGGTAACGCTCTACATCGATTTGCATCGTGTGGCGCGCTGAAGGGACATAGCGCCTTTCGCGTGCAGTCTGTTCACGGGCTAGCTGGCGCGAGATCTCGCCCTGGGGAGGCAAGGCGTAGTCCCCTTTCAAGCACTCAGCGACCCATCGGCCTTGCACTTCGGTGATGGGCATGATCGCCCCGAGCGGTTGGCAAAGTCCAATGAAAAAGAGATTGGGAATGTCTGGGTGAAAGACGCGGTGAAATAGCTCAAGCTTGTTTTCGACCGGTGCGAGGACGTCCGGCGCAAAAAATGGAAACGAGACCCTGTAGCCGGTACTGTAAATAACCGCGTCGATGGGCTCCACGCTGCCATCCGAAAATTCAACATTCTTGTGTAAAAATCGCTGGATCGGGGGTTTAGCAACCAGATCACCCGAGCCGAGCCGAATCAGAAGCTCACTCGACACGGTGGGGTGAGCTTCCAACAGCCGATGATCGGGCTTCGGTAGACCAAAACGCTCCATCCTGCCTACCACCGCAGAAAACAAAAGGGTGATCAGTGAGCGGCGAAAGGGAAACCAGGCCGGCAACGAGAAGCCAGCGTCGATCGGTCTACCGAACAGGTATTTAGGCAAAATGTAGGCGCCGCGCCTGACGGAGAGGAATACCTTGCGGGCATTGCCCGCGTGACTCAACTCGCAGGCAATATCCACCGCGCTATTGCCGAGGCCTACCACAATCACATTCTTATCTCTGAGGTCATACGGCGCTGTGGGGTCAATGTAGTGATGGGAGTGAAAGGCCATTCCGTCGAATTGGCCAGGGGCAGGAGGATCGGGCAACCGTGGATCCCAGTGATGCCCGTTGGCTACAACGAGAGCCTGGTAGTGCTCTATTTGCCCACCAGTTAACTCTACCCGCCAGGTGCCATCCGGTAAGGGCGTTGCGCTCACAACTCCAGTCTGGAAACGAATGAAGCGCGCGAGGCGAAACTCCTGGACGTAAGCTTCGAAGTAACTCGCCAGTAGTTCGTGGCGCGGGTAGTCTGGATAGTGGTCGGGCATCGGGAAATCCGAAAACTCCGAACGCCGCTTAGAGGTATTGATGTGGAGCGAGCGATAGGCTGACGAAAGCCCGTTCGAATTCTCGAAAACCCAGTTGCCGCCGACCTTGTCACTCTTCTCGTAGCAATCGACGGAAAGCCCAGCATCTGAGAGCGCTTTGAGCGCGGAGAGGCCCGAGGGGCCGGCGCCGATCACACACACCTTCGGCTGGTTCAGTTGGGACCTCCGCATGTTGGCAGGAGCGCACCAATCGCCTGGCTCGCTGTCAAGGCACCGGCGCCCGGGCGGGGGACGAGACAGCCCGAACGCTTATATAGGAGAAAAGAACGCTCAAACCGGCAGAGGACGCAAGTATCGGTCGCGCCGTGACGTCTGGTGGAGGAGCCCGCTAGCATGGACGTCCCCGCCCGGGCGGAAGCTAAGTCCAAGATGTTAAGAATTCTCCTGGTTGAAGATTCCGAAAGCATGCGTGCGTTCGTGAGCGCATGTCTGGACCAAGGAGCGACCCAGCTCGGCGAGGTGGAGTTGATTCAGGCGGCAAGCGGATTTGATGCGCTGCGTTTGCTGCCTCGGGGTCGGTACGATTTGGTGATCAGCGACATCAACATGCCCGATATCAATGGCCTGGAGCTTTTGAATTTTATCCGTGCGAACGAGAAGTATCGCGATCTTCCCGTGCTTCTGATCTCGACCCAATCTTCCGAAAAGGATCGGCAACGCGGCCTCGCACTGGGTGCCACGGTGTTTCTGGCGAAGCCATTTTCTTCCGAACAGCTTGTCGCTGCCCTGCGAGCTGCGCTGGATGGAGCAAGCTGAGAAATGGTCGATTCCATAGACAAGGCGCGGGAGGAATTTTTCTCCGAGGCACAGGAGATCATCGAAACTTTTTCGCGCAATCTCTTGGCGTTGGACGCCACGATCAGCGAAGGCGTGAAAGATCCAACATTAGTCAATGAAGCGTTCCGCGCTGTGCACACCCTGAAAGGGTTGGCGGGGCTGTTTGGGGCGGTCGCGATGGGAACGCTCTCCCATCACCTGGAGGATCTGCTGGATGAGCTGCGGCTCGGGCGAACCGAGCTGACACGCGCGGTTCTGGATCTCTTGTTCGGATCGATCGACGTTTTTGGCAAAATTTTGGTCGCTGAACGCGCCGGGAGTGAGGCCATCCCTCCGGGCCTAGATGAGCTCGTCGGTCGCTTAAGAGAGCTAGGTGGGAGCGTAGCACCCGAGCCCGGGATGGTGACGGAGTACGAGCTCGATCCTGGAATGTTGGCCGTACTCACCGAGTACGAAGAGCACCGCCTGCGTTCCAACTTAGAGCAAGGGCTAAGGCTCTACCGGCTGCACGTGAAGTTCGACTTGGCGACACTCGATAAGGCGCTTGAGGAGATTAAGGACCGCGCCAAACGCCATGGTGAGATCATCACCTATCTACCGACCGGCGAATCTTCGAGCATCGAAACCATCGAGCTCGACCTCTTGATGGCATCTCACGATGATCTGTCGATTCTGATCGGAGCTCTCGCATCCGAGCGCATCATCGTCGAAGAGATCGAAAGAAAACCCCAGCTGCCCGCGGCGTTTTCGTCGCGACGCCACCCGCCGGCCGTCGCAGAAAGTATCTTGTCGGTTCCGAGTGGACATCCCCGGCTTGGCGAAGAAACCGCCGATTTAGCGCTGGTTTCTCCTGATCGTTCCCTTAGAAGCCTGACGCAAACAGTGCGTGTTGACATTCGTAAGCTGGATCGCCTGATGAATATCGTCGGCGAGCTGGCCATCGTGCGCAACGTGCTCTCCAGGATTGCGGATCGCGTGCGTGCAGAAGGACAACCGCAGATTTCTTCCGAATTGCTCCGCGTGCATCGGAATTTCGAGCGCCGCCTCACCGAGATGCAGGATGGCATCTTGGAGGTCCGGATGGTGCCTCTTGGGCAGGTCTTTGAACGTTTGTCCCGCGTTGTACGCCAGATCAGCCGCGAGCTCGACAAGGAGATCCGCTTTGTTATTACCGGTTCAGAAACCGAGATTGATAAACTGATTGTTGAGGAATTGAGCGATCCTCTGATGCACATGATTCGCAATTCAATCGATCATGGCATTGAAGATGCCGCGGAGCGAGCCCGGGTGGGCAAGCCGGCAGCCGGCACCATCGCGTTAAATGCCTTTCAGAAGGGCAACCACGTCGTGATCGAGATCGAAGATGACGGGCGCGGGATCGACGAAAGTGCCCTCATGCAGAAAGCGTTGCGGCTAGGTAAGATTGATCTCACCGATCGTGAACAACTCTCTCGCGAGGAGGTCTTGAGCCTCATCTTCCTGCCAGGTGTGAGCACTCGTGAACGAGCGGATGATGTGAGCGGTCGCGGTGTCGGAATGGACGTCGTGAAGACCAATATTGGTCACCTGGGTGGTGTCATTGATGTTCAGAGCGAACCTGGCATTGGGACCAAGATGACCATCACGTTGCCCATCACACTGGCAATCGTGAGTGCACTCCTCGTGAAAGTGGGTGAACAAGTTTTCGCAATCCCCCTGAATAGCGTGTCCGAGGCACTGGCATTTGATGGTCGCGGCGTACGAGTTGTCGATGGCCGAGAGCTCATGGGGCTACGTGGACAATCCCTGCCGCTGTGTCGTCTGGCGCGGGTGTTCGACCTCCCCGAGGAGAACCCTTCCGGAAGAAAGTTCGTCGTGGTGGCAACCGTCGGCACGAAGCGCCTGGGCATTTTAGTAGACTATCTGATTGGTCAGCAGGATATCGTGATCAAGCCGCTCGGTAAGAGTCTCGCGCAAGTGCGAGGATTTTCGGGAGCTACAGAGCTTGGCGACCAGAACGTGGGTCTTGTGCTCGATCCGGCGGCGCTGGTCGAAGAAGTGCTGTTGAGCGGCGAGAGCGCACGCGAAAAGGGGCTTCGCGCGCATGGCTAACCTGACGCGGGTTGAGCGCCGCGGGCATCTCCGTCGAGCAGCGGCTGCGGGCCCGATCCGCGAGTTTCTCACGTTCACACTTTCGGTTGATTTGTATGCCGTGGAACTCACCACGATCCGCGAGATTGTGAGCCCACCGCCCGTGACTCACGTTCCGCGCGCCGCACACGATGTGCTTGGTGTCTGCAGTGTAAGAGGGGTGCTTGTCACTGTCGTTGATTTGAGAAAACGCCTCCGGGTGGCCGCCCCGCCTGCTTCCTCGCGCACTCGGATCCTGTTGAGCAAAACCGGATCGGGCGAGGTGGTTGGGTTATTGGTTGATGAAGTGCGCCAGGTCATTCGCCTGGGTGCGGGGGAGATCGAGCCGGTGGCTGCGGTACTTGGCGGGGATATTTCTGCGCATGTTCTGGGGATTGGTCGCCCGGGCAATGACCCGATTATTCTGCTCGATCTGAACTCCATCATAGGTGCTTAGCAGTATGCAACGTAGCCAAGGTCGCCCCGACCCCAAACGCAGCCTCGTAGGCTTCTCCGTTGGCGATGTGGAATATGCTGTGTCCATCAGTTCGGTGAGGGAGATCGTGAATGCGTTGCCGATCACACCGGTGCCGAACGCACCGCTAGCCGTTTTAGGTGTCGCTGATCATCGCGGCGAAGTGGTGCCGGTGATTGATTTGCGCGCTCGCTTTGGGTTGCCACCTGTTGAAATTGGTCCGAAGAGGAAATGGATCCTCGTGGATGTCCAGGGGCGCACCTTGGGGCTGGCGGTTGATCGGGTCACCGAGGTTTTTGGATCGGAAGGTGGCGTACTTCGGCCGGCTCCTGAGTTTGGCACGGGTGACGAAACACGGGGGATTTCTGGGGTGGCCGCGCACGCGGGCAAGCTGATTTTTGTGCTAGATCTCGACTCTTTTGAAGGACTCACTCGAGCGATGGATCCAAGTCGGCTGGAGCGGGGCACGCGCTTGTGACTTCCGCCACTGACAGCAAGTCGCTTTTGGCCTCCGTTGATTCTGAGGATCGTCGACGGGGTGTGGCGCTATTGGAGGGTGCGACCTCGGGCGAACGCGCTCAGATCTTGGTGTCAGCCATGGCGGACACGGATTGGAGAGTTCGGAAGGAAGCTGTGCGGGTCGCTATCGCCTTGGTGCCAGCGAGCGATGTGTTGGCGCAACTGCTGCTTCCATTCACGGAGAGTGAGCATGTGGGTCAGCGTAATGCTGTGGTCGAAGCGCTTGCGCTGTACGGCGCAAACGCGGTGCGTGCCCTCGAGCTGAAGCTCCCAAGTTTTGATGCGGATGCGAGAAAGTTGGCAGCCGAGGTGCTCGGCCGGAGCCGCGAGCGAAGTGCACTCGGGGCTTTGGCAGGCTTGTGTGGGGACCCGGATAAAAACGTACAATTGGCGGCAATTGAGGCGATTGCGTGGCTGGGGGCTGTCGATCAAGAAGCCGCACTCAGCCTGCTTCAAACGGTCCTCTCGCGGGAAGATCCGCTATTCTGCTTGGCGGCACTCAGCGGAATGGGTCAGCTCGGGATCGCTCCTCCTTTTGAGCTGCTACAAGGGTTGCTCGCGGATCCTCTCTTGCGAAGTACTGTGGTGGCGTCGCTCGGGCGCACATTCGATATCCGGGCGCTTCCTATCTTGATGAAGGAGTTCGAGTCCGGTCACGGGGCTGCTGGGCAGGCCGCACTTTTGGCGTTGGCCGAGCTTGGGCGCGTTGAGCCTGCGGTGCGCGACAGTATTCAGAGAACGCTTGTCAGCAGCAGCGATCTTGTGGACCGCGTTGCTTCCTATGTGCAGGATGGGGAGGGAAAAGTAACGCTGCGCAAGGCTGCTCTCTACCTGTGCGGTGTTTCGGCAAGCAGTGTCGCTGCGAGTGTTGTGGTGGCGCAGCTGACGGACATCGCCGTCGCCGAGGAAGCTGAGTCCGCACTCGTCATGCTGGGCGAGCTCGGAATTATGGCGGTGCTACGCGTTATTCAAACAGCGGAAGCTGAAGACTTGGAAACGCTCCTGGAAGTTCTGTCCCGCATGCCGCCCGTTCGGGAGCTCGAAGCAGAAGTTAGCCGGACATTGCTAGGAGTGCTTGAAGTGGGTGAGCCTGAGCCGCTACGTGCGGCTTTGGCGGCTGCCGCCGTGCACGGCGGAGCCTCGCTTATTTCAGCGCTTTTGCCCTGGCTTGGCGCTGACATCCGGGTGACGGTGCGCCGGGCAGCCCTCGCTGCGCTCGCAGAGCTTGCCCGCCGGTTTCCGGAAACAGCACGTCAGATCGCGAAGGGTGCTGGGAGCCAGTCGCTGGCTTGGCCTGCCGTGGTTGCAGCGCTGGGGGCGCCACTCGAAGAACAGGTTGAAACGGACGTTGCTCATCTTAAACAGCTGTTAGCTAGCGACGATAAAACGACACGGCGGGCAGCTGTGGAGGCACTCGCGGTGCTGCGAGCTTCCTCAGCGATCGAGGTGTTGGCGCTCGCGCTCACGGACGAGGAAAGCGAGGTGCAGATTGCAGCTCTTGGTGCTCTCGGGAGCGTGCGGAGTGATGACGGTTCGGCCGAAGGCGCGGAGCATCTCATCAATCTGATAGAGCAGGTCGAAGAAGACGCGCTCCTGGTGCCCGCCATTCATGCACTGGGGAAAACGAACGACGGTCGCGCATTGGCCGTCCTTCGATCTCTCGTCTTGAGTAGGAAGCCGCTGCGCGCACTCGCAGCTATCGAGGCGGTCAGTGTTCTCGGCGAGGCGTCACGCAATGACGCCCTCATCGACGCGCTTTCCCATCCCACCTCGGATGTCGTTAAGCTGGCGCTCGAGGCGTTGCTGGCAGGCTTGGGGGATGCGGGGCTCCCGCACCTCGAAAGTTGCCTACGACACCCTGTCTGGGATGTTCGGCGGTTTGCAGCTGAGCTTTCTACCCGTATTCTGGGCGTGAACGTCGCATTCTTGCGAACCTGCTTGCGCGAAGAGCAGATCCCCCAAGTCTCGGCTGCACTGCAGCGCGCTTTATCCGAGATTGAAACGCGCTCAAGCGTTCGGCGCTCGCGCGTGCCCAGCACTCAGGAGCCCGCCTGAGCATGGCGCTGGGCGCTTCGCGCGATATTCGGCACAGCCTCACGGCGGCGGAGTTTCGCCTGTTGCGCGATCACATCAACGAGCAGGCCGGGCTCTCGTTTGAAGAAGAGTCGATGTACATGTTTGAGCGCCGCCTGTCCGAGCGCCTCGACGAACTCGGGCTCTCGTCTTTTTCGGAGTATTACAAACACCTGCGTTACCACGCAGGCGGCTCTCAGGAACTCGACGAAGCGCTTGAGCTCATCACCACCAAGGAAACTTATTTCTTCCGACAGGAATACCAGCTCACAGCGTTTCAGACTGAGATTCTACCAGAGCTCTCGAACACGCTGGCCCTTCAAAAACGTCTCCGCCTCTGGAGCGCAGGTTGCTCGACAGGCGAGGAAGTTTACACGCTCGCGATGCTCACTTATCAGACAGGGCTGTTTAGGGATTGGGCAGTGCGCGTGGTGGGTACGGATCTCTCCCGGCGTAGCGTGGCCCACGCCCGGCGCGGGCGTTATCGCGAAAGTGCTTTGCGCGTGACTAGCCCGGTGCAGCGAGCAGCTTTCTTTGATGAACGCTCCACAGCCGGAGCGACTCAATGGGAAGTGAAGGAGCTGATCAAGAGCAGCTGCTGGTTTGGGCAGCTGAACCTATTGGAGGCCGGCAAAGCGTCGACGGTTGGCCGGGTAGATGTCATCTTTTGTCGAAACGTGTTGATCTACTTCGACCAGGATTCCCGTCGGAAAGTCATCGACGCCCTCTACGAGCGGCTTGTCCCCGGCGGCTACCTGCTCTTGGGTCACTCAGAAAGCCTACTGAACTTGTCCACTGCGTTTGAGTTAGTGCACCTCCGGGACGACCTGGTGTACAGAAAGCCGCTGGCAGCCCAGCGTTGGGATCGATAGATGGACCAAGTGAGCGCTAAAGATAAGCCCATACGCGTATTGATCGTGGATGATTCTGCGTTCAATCGTCGAAACATTTCCGAGATCCTGGGTGCCGCGCCCGAAGTCGAAGTCGTTGGCAAAGCGAGCGATGGTGAGGAAGCTATTCGGCAGGTGACGCAGTTGCGCCCCGATGTGATCACGCTCGATCTCGAAATGCCCAAGATGGATGGCTTCACCTTCCTTCGCATCTTGATGAGTCGGATGCCGACGCCGGTGGTGGTCGTTTCCAGCTACAGCCAGAAAGAGAATGTCTTTAAGGCGCTTGAGCTCGGGGCGCTTGATTTTGTGACCAAGCCCGATCGCCGAGTTGACAGTGATTTCTCGGGCATCCGCGAGGATCTGTTGCGGAAAGTGCTGCTCGCTCGCAGCGTGCGCTCGAGCCAAGTACTTCGGCCAAAAGCTTGGGCCCAGCAACCCGGCGCGACGAACGCAAAGCCTGTGCGGCCCGTTGCTGGTCCACCGCCTCGCTATGTGATCGCGATTGCTTCCTCCACTGGTGGTCCGACGGCGCTGATGGAGATCTTCGCCCAGCTGCCCGCCTCTTCTAAGAATACTTTCTTGGTGGCGCAGCACATGCCCGATAAATTCACACGCACGTTTGCCGAGCGGCTTGATCGGCAGAGCGCTGTTTCGGTGAGTGAAGCCCAGGATGGGGATGTGGTG
>Ga0209591_10000619_pt1 | contig 45683 bp, 45 predicted proteins | sample MAT01_FD_187207 | JGI IMG/M metagenome (GOLD analysis project Ga0209591, IMG submission 187207) | Freshwater microbial communities from Lake Fryxell liftoff mats and glacier meltwater in Antarctica - MAT-01 (SPAdes) (version 2) | ecosystem: Environmental > Aquatic > Freshwater > Ice > Liftoff...
CACCCGCCTGGAACTAAAGTTCAAGGCTAATAGCTAAAGTCTACTGAAGTAGACTAAAGATTTTTGACTATATTTAGTCATCTTTCAGATGACTTTAGCTATTAGCAAGGAACTGAAGTTCCTTGCGGGACATGACTTTTACGTTAAGTTGACACCAATGAGCATTGCTAAACCCCTACAGGGTGGTCTATTTACGATCATAAAGATAATTAATAAAAGCCTGAAACGAGCTATTTTCGTTAATTCACATCACGGTTAATTTGTATAGTGCGTAAGTCCTAATCTCGTTTCTAAACCAACATGATTTTGTTGATGAAAACCATGATTTTGTTCACGACAAATTCTGCGTTCAGGGATCGTCACCCTGAAGTAGTGACAGCTTATACATTGTGGTGAAAATTTTACTTAGCTTTAACAAGAGGCTTAAACCCCAAGCCTTGTTAATTGATATGGTAGCTGGATTTGCAGCGTGCTGTACTAGTGAACTGATAAAAAAGTAATCTACAAACCCATGAAATATAAAATTAAACGGTCGTGTACTTTATCGGGCAGAATATACTTAAGCATTGCTCCGATTTTAGCGTCTTGTCCAACGAGATAGCGTGTCTTGGGTTGTTTTGCAGTCAGAGCATGGACAACAGCCTGAGCGACAATATCGGCAGAAATTCCCCCAGATGCGAGAATCTGCATTTTCTTGCGGACAATATCCATCGCCTGACCGTAGAGATTTTGTGCCGATTGCGGTAGATCCTGTTGTGCTATTTCAGACTGACTTAAAGACTTTTCCCAAATTGGAGTAGCGATCGCCCCAGGTTCGATAATAGAAACAGAGATTCCCCAAGGTCGTAATTCCATCCGCATGACATCAGTGAGTGCAACGAGCGCAAATTTTGATGCATTGTAGGCTCCCATGAACGGGGTACTACTTCTACCAGCAATGGAACCCATATTGACAATTCGACCCCGACTCTGGCGTAATAGACCAAGAAAAGCTTGTGTCACGGCTAATTGTCCGGTAACATTAACCTGCATCTGATGTTGAAATTCTGCGATCGCTAATAATTCTAAGGGGCCAGGGACAGCAATTCCGGCATTATTCACTAAACCTAAAATCCCAGCACCACCAACTATATTTGTTACCTTATCAACCGCAGCTGCGATCGATTCCGCGTCAGTAACATCTAAAAAAATCGGAATTAGCCTTTGTGAGCTTTTTTGTTTGAGTGCTTGAGCATCGATATCTTGACGCACCCCAGCAAAAACAGTGAATCCCAACTGATCTAAAAGTAAAGCACACGCCTGACCAATTCCTGTTGATGCTCCTGTAACGACTACAGTACGTTGATTTTGTGCAACCATTAATCCTCTCCGTACTATGGACTGCTGTAATTACGAATTACGAATTAATATCAATCCCTGCAAATACCAGCGCGAAGGCAATCTTCGGTTTGATCATCTCTAGCCGATATTTGCCACGATAATATGTGTGACTGAGGATTTGTGCTGTAACTCATTGGAGCAGTTATCATGGGAAGCTGGTTTTGGATAATTGGCACGTCACTACTCCAAGTATTGCCCAGGTCAGCATTGTATAAATAAACAGGCAATGCTATCAGGGCAATGCAAATTGTCCGATTCATAAAACCTCAACTAAAAATTTCCGATTGCGCTATGTATAGATGCCAGCTTGATGAACCGGATTTTAAAAAACTGAGCATTATTGTACGTTAATATTGTGTCAATTTACTCAATACTACTAGCCGCAGAGACGTGATTTCCTTCTTTATCGGTTCTACCTTTTTTAGGTTAGGCATTGCCTACAAGAGATGGCTTCCTACTAACTTATGCAGATGCAATCCTAAAAAACAGGACAAAAAACCCACAATATCCAAAAACATATCTTGGTAGCTGCATTCCCCGGATAAAATAGTTAACAAATGTTGCCTACTAGCTAACTCATGACAACTTCACAAGATATAGATACTGTAGATGTTCCCAATCTCGACTCAGAAGGATATGGTAGCTCAGAAAATGATCCTCTCGATGATTTACCATCTGAGGTCGAAATGTCCCTTTTTGACCACTTAGAAGAGCTGCGACGGCGGATTTTCTATTCGCTGATTGCCATAGCAGTGGGGATTATCGGCTCTTTTTTTGCCGTCAAACAGATTGTCCAACTACTTGAGGTTCCAGCACAAGGAGTAAAATTTCTCCAACTTGCACCCGGAGAATATTTCTTTGTTTCCTTCAAAGTCGCAGGTTACACTGGCTTGGTACTTTGTAGTCCTTTCATTCTTTATCAGATTATCCAATTTGTGCTTCCAGGATTGACTCGCCGCGAACGCCGTTTACTGGGGCCTGTGGTTTTAGGTTCGAGTGTGCTATTTGCAGGAGGGTTAGTCTTTGCCTATTTACTCCTTATCCCCGCAGCTTTGAGATTTTTCATTAGCTACGGAGCAGATGTAGTCGAACAGCTTTGGTCAATTGACAAATATTTTGAATTTGTGTTGCTACTATTATTTAGCACTGGTTTAGCATTTCAAATTCCCATCATCCAACTGTTGCTCGGTAATTTGAATATTGTCTCGTCTGAACAGATGGTTTCTGGTTGGCGTTATGTGATTATGGGAGCAGTGGTTTTAGGAGCCGTTCTTACACCTTCTACTGACCCCTTAACTCAAAGTCTGCTAGCGGGAGCAGTTCTGGGGCTTTACTTTGGTGGTGTTGGACTGGTTAAGCTCACAGGTAAATAATGCGATCGCATTATTTCAATTCCCAACTCCAAAAAATCTTAACTTAGTTGATGAGTGCAGTTAGTAAGATCCTCACCACTATTTCCAACTCTTCGGTAACACGATAAAGGTTGATTGCTTGCTCAGTACGCTGTGTCTGTCGATACAATCTGCCAAATTGCCAAATATTACCTGTTGTCACTGCTCCTAATATTTCTGTTTGAGTGGAATCAGTCCACCGATCAAGAGCGATCGTCTCAGTTGCCAGTTGGGTAAATCCCCTATTTAGGGCTTGCTTGGCTTCGGGGCTTGCTTGGCTTCGATCGCAATTAAATTAGTTTGGGTTCTGAGGAAATAATTAAAATTCCCTTGAAGTCGATTATCAACTTTGATAGTGTATTCAATTCGTAATTTAGCGCGGGAATAGTGAATTAAATCAGTAATAATTGGCGCAATTAGCATTTCCCGGCGTGTAGCTTCGTTCTCCAAATCTACATAGGGCAAAACTTCCTCAATTCGCCGCTTGAGGTCAACAAGTCGGTCTAATGCGCCAGAATATTGGGGGAAATTAATAAATTTACGCTCGAACGAATAGCCAAATTCCGCAACTAAATCGTCAACCGCAAACCCTAAATCAAAGTAATTACTAAAAGTATACGAACGATTTGGGTCTAGCAATGGTTCGCGGCTTATTTGAGTTTCCTCTAATTTGTCATAATATCCATTCGGAAGTGCGATCGCCTAAATCTAGAGGAATACTCACAGCTTTGCCGAGCCGGGGGCGATCGCGTGTCTGAGCAATAAAAGTTTGTACTTGTGTTGACCCGCCCAAGGCGTGAAGATAATTAGCAATGCTATCAAGATGCTCTTGGTACTCTGCATCGCTCAAGGGAAAAGAAGCTTGCTCCAGATATTTCCACATTACTTGCAAAAATATCTTTCCCTGCGCCCGCCGGAACTGGATATCGTAAGAATATCCCCACTTATCAACCAACATCTGGCGTAATTCCTGTCCTGTCATAGCTTTTCTCAATCAGATTTTACATTTAGTTATGATGTTAAGTTCCGTAACTCCAGTATGATAAGGATATAAAGAAATGTAATGCTAACAGAAAAGATGCTAAACATATCTTGGAACAGAGAAGTATGGCATCGTGTGAGCGCTAGCATTTCGACTTAGACAAGAGTTGCTCAAGTACTAGTACTCCTGTCAAAATACTTAATAAAATACACAAAGAGCGCGGAGATTATGGCTCAATTTTCAGAATCAGTAGACGTGCCTGATATGGGTCGTCGTCAGTTCATGAATCTGCTCACTTTTGGAACTGTTACTGGAGTGGCTCTGGGTGCATTGTATCCCGTCGTCAAGTACTTTATTCCCCCTGCAACTGGTGGTGCTGGTGGCGGTGTAACGGCAAAAGACGAGTTGGGTAACGACGTTAGCGTTAGTAAATTTCTCGAAAACAAGAATACAGGCGATCGCAACCTAGTCCAAGGACTAAAGGGAGATCCTACCTATATTGTGGTAGATAGCAAAGAGGCAATCAAAGATTATGGCATTAACGCCATCTGCACCCACTTAGGTTGTGTCGTTCCCTGGAATATTGCTGAGAACAAGTTTAAATGTCCTTGTCATGGTTCCCAGTATGACGAAACTGGTAAGGTTGTTCGGGGACCAGCACCCCTGTCTCTACCTTTAGCCCATACCAAAGTAAACGACGACAAAATCGTATTGACCCCTTGGACTGAAACCGACTTCCGCACAGGTGATGCGCCTTGGTGGTCGTAATCAGTGCTGAGTGCTGAGTGCTGAGTGATGAGTGCTGAGTGCTGAGTGATGAGTGCTGAGTCTAAAATTTAGATTCCTAACTCCTGTACAGACGCGATTAATCGCGTCTTCTGAACCTCGACTAATGACTAATCCATCAGAAAATCGTTATAGAAATGAGAAATGCTTCCGTAACAGCGAGGTTAACTCGCAGTGCTAGAGCGATTGTAAAAACATTGCTCATAGCGATCGCTACTGTGACATTTTACTTCACCAGCGATCTAGCCCTTCCCCAATCTGCTGCCGCCTATCCCTACTGGGCACAGCAAACCTATCCCGAAACCCCCCGCGAACCAACCGGGCGGATTGTTTGCGCCAACTGTCACCTAGCAGCCAAGCCGACAGAAGTGGAAATTCCCCAATCGATACTACCTGACACTGTATTCAAAGCTGTAGTGAAAATTCCCTACGATATCAGTGCCCAGCAAATTGGTGCTGATGGTTCTAAGGTTGGCTTGAACGTCGGTGCTGTATTGATGCTACCCGAAGGCTTTAAGATTGCTCCTGAAGACCGTCTTTCCGAAGAACTTAAAAAAGAAGTTGGCGAAACTTACTTTCTACCCTACAGCGAAGACAAAGAAAACATTGTCCTCGTCGGGCCTATACCCGGTGAACAATATCAAGAAATCGTCTTCCCAGTTCTTTCTCCCAACCCCGCAACCGACAAAAACATCCACTTCGGTAAATATTCGGTTCATGTAGGTGCTAATCGGGGACGCGGACAAGTTTATCCCACTGGCGAAAAGAGCAACAACACTGTTTACAACTCCTCCGCTACTGGCACAATTACCAAGATTGCTAAAGAGGAAGATGGAGACGGTAACGTTAAATATCTAGTCAGCATCCAACCCGAATCGGGTGATGTTGTCGTTGATCCGATTCCTTTAGGGCCAGAACTGATTGTTTCCGAAGGACAAGCAGTTAAGACTGGTGATGCTTTGACCAATAACCCGAACGTTGTCGGTGGATTCGGTCAAAAAGATGCAGAAATCGTATTGCAAGATGCAGGTAGAGTCAAATGGTTGATTGCATTCATCGCTCTTGTGATGTTGGCTCAAGTTATGCTGGTGCTGAAGAAGAAGCAGATTGAGAAAGTCCAAGCTGCTGAGATGAATTTCTAAATTCTTTGCTAAATCAATATTTGTAGGACAGGCAAGATGCCTGTCTTTTTTGTATATAGCAGTTCTCGTTTACGTGAGGTACACCCGTAGGGGCACGGCATGCCGTGCCCCTACACCTTGGGGTATAACGTTGTACCGCATCTGAATGGGAACCGCTATATTATGGTTCTAAGTTTGTGTATGAGTTTCAGAGCTTTACTAATTCAGGAGTCAGAATCAAGACGCGACGCTCTCTACGAGACGCTAAAAGCGAACGAATACTCGCTACCGCTACGCTATTAGTGGGGGTCTTAAACTCCCTGATTCAGCGTTCGACTGAGCGCTCACGCCGAAGTCCGCTTTTTCGTTCAAAATTCTTATCTGTTTTCTGGCTTTTGACTCCTGAATTCTGTTTCGATAAATTTAACTGTGCTGTAAAAACTCAATTTTAGGCAATAACGGGTCAGTCACAATACCCACACCACTAAAACCCCAGCGTTTGAGCAAGTTTCCCAACTGTGTACCTGGAATAGATTCCACCGCAAAGCGATTTGCCACTTCTGCCGCGTGTGTGTTGAGATAGCTTAAGGCATCAAAGTTTTCCCGAAACAGCAATAAATAACCTGATGTTTCGGCATCAGGACGAGCGATGAGATAATTACCGTCAGTTTTTGAGCGTACCAAGTAATAGACTTCGGACAGCATGGAGATGAGGATGAGGGAGATGAGGTTAAACCAATGACAAATGACAAATGACAAATGACAAATGACTAATGACTAATGACAAATGACTAATGACTAATTAAGATTTTCTAGGCGAATTCGTGGATCGGCTGCTTTTAACATTAAGTCGGCAATTAAATTACCAAGAATCAGCAACACTGCGCCCATCACCAAGCTTGCCATTAACAAATATAAATCTTGAGCTTGTAAAGCCTGTAGAGTCAACCTCCCTAAACCAGGCCAGTTGAAGAAAAATTCGGCAATGAAGGCACCGTTTAATAAACCAGCTAATTCAAAACCCAATAAGGTAATCAAGGGATTTATCGCATTGCGGAGAGCATGAACGTAGATGACGCGGTTTTCTGGCAGACCTTTCGCACGAGCCGTTTGGATGTAATCTTGACGTAGAACATCCAATAATTCGCCGCGAGTGATGCGCTGTAAGCCAGCAAAACTCGTAATTGAGAGGGCAATCGTGGGTAAAATCATGTGCCAGCCGATATCTAAGATTTTGCCAAACCACGACAATTCTGAGTGATTGATGCTAGTCATACTACCGACTGGGAATATCGGCGAGGTAATTTGGGCAAAAACCAGCAACGCTAAGGCGGTGATGAAACTGGGAAAGCCTTGTCCGGCGTAGCTAATTACCTGTAAAATCCGATCTGCTGGCTTATTTTGTTTCACTGCGGCAAAGATTCCCAGAGGGATAGCGATCGCCCACGTAATAATTAAAGATGCGATCGCTAATAGCAAAGTCGCTGGTACCCGTTCCCACAACATCGATGCCACTGAACGTTGATAAATAAAACTCGTGCCAAAATCGCCCTTTGTCAAAATTCGCCATAGCCATAGCCAAAATTGCTCTGGCCAAGACTTATCCAGACCAAATTGCCGCTTAATTTCCTCAATTCTTTCTGGAGATATCTTCGGGTTTTGCCGGAGCGTATCTACATAATCACCAGGAGCGAGTTGAATTATGAAAAACGATAACGCTGACGCTAAAAACAAAGTCAGTAGTGCTTGCAATACCCGCTTTACCACATAAACAAAAGTTTCGCTCGTGACTAGCCTGATTAGCCAATCCCGACCTGTCTCCAAGGAAATTCTCGTAGATGTCATTTATCTTTTGTCCTTTGTCCTTTGTCCTTTGTCATTTATCTTTTGTCCTTTATCTTTTGTCCTTTGTCTTTTGTCCTTTGTCCTTTGTCCTTTGTCCTTTGCAAATGACCAATGACCAATGACTAATGACCAATGACCAATGACCAATGACAAATAACTAATATTCAATTAAAGAGATAATCGGTACGTCCGGCAGATATTTCCGTCCTTGTAAATCCCGTAGCTCGATGATAAACCCAAACCCCACCAGTTCGCAGCCAATCTTCTGCACCAACTTTGCTGTTGCACTCGCAGTACCACCCGTGGCAATCAAATCGTCCACAATCAAAACTCGGCTACCTTGCTGTAAAGCGTCTTGATGTACTTCCAGGCAGTCTGTACCATACTCTAGTTGATATTCAATTGAGTGAACCTCTGCTGGCAACTTACCTTTTTTGCGGACGGGAATAAAACCAGCGCCTAATTTATAAGCCAGAGGTGAGCCAAAAATGAATCCCCTCGACTCTATACCGATGACATAATCAACCCTCATTTCAGCTTCGTTGCATTTTTGTGTTAAAAAGTCAATAGTGTAGCGCAATCCCTCTGGATCGCGCAGTAGTGTAGTAATATCCCGAAATAAAATTCCAGGTTTGGGGAAATCTGGGATGTCACGAACGAGAGACTTCAAATCCATAATAATGGGGAGTGAGGAGTGAGGAGTGGGGAGTGGGGAGTGGGGAGTGGGGAGTTAACCAATGCCCAATGCCCAATGCCCAATACATAATTTCAGATACCTGAAAAATCGTACACTATAATGTCATACGCTGGGATCGGGGCTGAAGCTTCACCCTTCATTGACGGTAATTAGAATCTAAACCAAGCGAGGAAAGGTATTGCACTAACAAATAAGATGGATTAACTTAAGTTTTAAAACTTTAATTTCAATATAGGGAAACCTTTAAGTAGAGAGAGTTGAGTAATGTATATATCAGGTGGTAATGTTACCACCACAAGTTTAATGCTCAAGTCTTGGCTACCGATCTTAAATTTGTTTTATCTAGTCTGTTGGAACCGCACAAGGTATTTTAGAGAATGAATGTTTCCGCAAGTTTAACGCCGTTCAACAGTCCAACTCCAGAGTCACTGCCAACGATTCTGGACACTTTACCAGATCCTGCGATCGCCTCCAAGACTTGTCCTCGGAGAACTCGGTTACAAATTGACCTAATTTTACTGGCAATTGAAGCTTTAGAGCTTGGTGGTTCAGAAGCAATCCTGGCTTTTGCTCAAGAGTTGGATCTTAAAGGAATTATTAAAGACAGGGTGAATTTATGGCGGATGCGTAGCTCTAATCCGCTACGAAGAGCGCATATGCGCCGTCCCTTAACTATCATAGAAGCTAAAGCTTTAGTGGCGATCGCTTGCTACATAGCCCGGCGTTTAACTGTTGTCATCCGCCAGTTACTAATGATCAGTCAACAAATGGAAGAAAAGCAGATTCCCTTAGAACAGAATTTGCGGTTATCTAATTACTTAGAGCGCTTTAGAGCGCATTTTAAGAGCCGGATGAATACTCGACGTTCTGGTTTACTAGCATTAAGTTCTGATCAAAAATTAGATGAGCTAGCGATAAATTTGTTAGGACAATTACTATTTTGTACTGGTACAGCTGGAATGCAGCGATTCTGGATTAGTCTTTTTGACGGTGAAGTGGAATGAATATTCAACGTAAGTACAGTCTGCCTAATTGTACACTGCTTTTAGAAGGATTAAGTGATGTCACAAGAGCTGCACAGTTCCAGGAAATGCGCCCGGAATTATCAATATTGGTAAATGCAGAATGCTCTTTATCTGGTTATAATCAACCCCTAACAGGAGGGCGGGAATTTTTTGAAAGTTTGGTGAGGGCTGTTAGTGGCTATGCCCAAGAATTTTTAAGTAGTGTACCAAATCCGCAAGCACACAACCACGAATCGGAGCTTGTAGAGTTTCAGAAAATAAACAGCAACCGACACAGGTTAATCATACATTCAGAAGGTGCTTCAGAGGGGTTCGATCACCCTAACAATTCTAAACGTGCGCCTATTGAAATAGATTTGAATACAGTACAGTTGTTTGATTTAGTGGAAGCAGTAGATCAGTTTTTTGCTGATACCCAAACTTTACCAGAACTTTCCCTCGAACTACAACCAGTTACCAGAGGCTATGGCGGTGCTAGTCAGGCTTTGATTAAGCAGACTCTTCCTGCTGCTGTGGGAGTATCAAGTTTGGCAGTAGCAGCGATCGCTTTTAATTTGATTGCACCTCCCCAAATACGTCCACCACAGCCCAAGCCAGATGAGCAAACTAGCTCTACAACAAAAAACGTCACTCCTTCAGCATCAGCAGCTCCAATTTCCACCGTTGCTGCAACGCCCACACCAACGCCCACAGCTAATGCAAAGCCCCAAGTTAAAGATTTAGAAGCACTTTTAAATACAGTTTCGGAAATTACTGATCCATCCCAGCTGCGGGCATTGAATCGTCAGGTGTATAACCAAATTCATCCAGCTTGGACTAAGCGTTCAGAATTGCAACAGGATTTGATCTATCGTCTAGGTGTAGCTGCGGATGGAGCGATCGTTGGTTATAAAGCGCTGAATAAAGAGGCGAATCTAGGAGTGGGGCAAACTCCCCTGCCCAACCTACTTTACAATCCTGCTAACCGCACTCCCATTTCCAATGAACCGATCGCCCAATTTCGGGTAGTATTTACTACACAAAATGTGCTAGAAGTTAGTCCTTGGCGGGGATATGCTAGGACACCAGAGGTAGTCGGCGCAAAAATTACTGACCCTAATATAGTCAAAGGTTTAAACCAAAAGCTTTATAGTACAGTTCGCCAAACTTGGGGTGGCACCCCTACCTTTACGCGAGATTTGAAATATCGGGTAGCGGTCAACAAAGATGGTGTAATTGCTGACTATGAACCACTTAACCAAGTCGCCTTTGATTATTTCCGGGAAACACCCCTTCCGAAGATGTTCAACGATATCTATGGTTCCAATGTAGCGGCTCCCAATGACAAAGAACCTCTCGCCCACTTCCAAGTGATATTCAAGCCTAGCGGCACGCTGGAAGTTAAGCCTTGGCAGGGATATCAATAATAGGGGAATGGGGAATGGGGAAGAGAATTAAGTTGCTGCTATTCCCAATTCTCTATTCCCTATTCCGAGGTATGAGTATCATCGGAACAGAAAACCGAGTTAAGCTTAAAAGCCTTATTAGATAAAGATTCTCCTGATAACCAAGTTCATTGACGCTCTGCTGATCGTTGAGTCACTGCTCAACGAGAAAATAAGGGTTTCAGCTTCTAAAAATGCTTGTATTGCTTATGTAATATCTTTTAACCCGCTTTTCTGCGTGAATGCTACTCATACCCCGATTTTCATCACCAGGGAAAAGGGCAGCGATTCAGGGGTGTATCCCTTGAGAGATGATGAATTAGTTTTGCTCAAAGAACTAAATGAGACATTCAGTTAAATGAAATCAACTCAAGCGGGGAAAGCTTAGGTAATGGAGAAAATTTTGATTTTGGCAGCACTACCCGACAGATTGCGTTTGGATAGAGAAATTCGGGAGATAGAGGAAGCTATACGACGTGCAGTAAAAGGGAATTTATTTGAGATTAAAATTAGGACTGCTGTACGCACCCAAGATATCCGTAGAGCAATTGCAGAGGAACGTCCCTCTGTCGTTCATTTTTGTGGACATGGCTTGGAGGATGGCAGTTTGCTCTTGGAAGACGATGGAGGAAACCACAAACCAGTATCTCCTACGGGATTAGCATCATTGTTCAAGCTGCACACTGATTCTGTGAAATGTGTATTACTGAATGCTTGTTATTCATCTAAAACAGCAGAAGCAATTGGGCAATATATAAATTCTGTAATTGGAATGAATCAGCCAATAACAGACCAAGGTGCGATTGCATTTTCTCAAGGTTTTTATGATACTTTAGGTTACGATATTCCAAACCTTAAAAATATTTTTTATAGAGCTTTTGAAGAAGGAATTGTAGCGATTAATTTAGAAAATATATCAGAAACACTCACTCCTGTTTTTTACAGTAAACCTAATCAGAAGAAACTATTAAAGTGGAGCAAAGAAGATAGCATTAATTTTGTTGCTGATAGATTTGCGAAAGCATTTCCAGGTTTACGAGGATTAGAAGTCTTTGAATCATCTACTGAAGTAGTCAAGAGATTAGCTGCCTTATTAGAGGAACCTTTAGTATTTCAAAAACTTTCTCCGTTTTGGTGGGTTAGAGGCTTAGAAAATTGCCATATAAATAATTTTAAAATTTTAAATGACAGTATAGTTATTCTCAATAATATTCAAGAACTAAAAATTAATAAAATTGCAGTGTTTCGCTCTGTAGCCAATCATCATTGCTTTTTATATGTTGAGACTGAACCAATGGAACCAATTGGCCTTTACTCATATTCAGTAGAAAAAATTCAAAATGGTCAAAAAGAATTGGGATATTTTCCTGAAGAGTATGGAATTTATGAAGGGAAGCATTTTATTACAAGAGCAGAATACGATGATGGTACTTGTATAATTAATGAAAAATTTATCAATTTAGAAAGTTCCAAAACTGAATTAAGACTTAGATATCTGACTCCATATAACTTGGTTATCTGTGGTGATTATTCTTCAATAAATGATCCTTCGTTTGACTCTACCCGTGAAAAAATATTGAATCAAATCCTTAATTGTAGTTCAAATATAGAACTATTGGTTAAAGAAATTACTGCGCTTCCTAAGAGAGTATTATGAACAGTAATTATTTAATACTTCAGACGGGGTTTTATCAAAGTAAATATACAGATAAAAAGTTAGATATACTGACATTGGGGTGAAAAGCTCCTATAGTAGGGGATTTAGCCGCAGATTAACGCCCCAAGATAGCTCCAAAACCACTAATGCAAAACCTCTGGCACGATTCCAACGACCAAACACTTATTTATTTGGGCAAACTTTAACTAACCGAGGGGTGCAACTACCCAGCGCACACTGTACATCTACCAAAGCGAAATAATCATGGCACATTCTGAAGCAATCACCATAATCGAAAATTTAATGGATAACTTTGCTTTCACTTTGGTCAATGAAGATGAAACTATTACAGGTCTAACAGCTTCTACAAATTGCGATAGTTGGGGATTAGACGATTCTGATGTCAAAGCATGGTTTATGGGAAACGGCAAAATTGAATTTACTGCGACCCTTTATTTGGGGGGAGATCAAGATCCAGATAAAGCGATGTATGGATCTGAAATAGAAGCCAATGTCAAAGGTAAAGCTGTAGATCGTAATGGAACTTGGTCGATTAGTGAATATGAAATAGTAAAGGCAGAGATCAAGTTAGACTGATTTTTAAGACAAATATTGTCAGGAAGTGACACTAATACTAGACGTACACGAAAACAATTCTGTAGTGAAACCAGAATTTTAGTATTTAACCTATTCAGTCCAAATGTAGAGCGATGACCTTTTATCCATTAAAAATGCATGGAGGATATCAGTTGATGAGGTGAACTATAGGGTAGGGCAGGGTAGAAGTACAATTGCTCTTAGAGCAACTAAAATTCTGTGTCTTCTAAAAGTGTATTTTCATAGGCATCTAGTACAGTAGTTACATACTTTCGATACTTATTTAACATGGCAGGGTTTTCTTGACCAATTAATGCCCACTTTTGGAATTTTCTCCCAACAAGATAAAATTGAGCGGTTTTACTGTTTCTACGTTCAAAAATTGTTATAAGTTTTGTACTGTCTTCATAGACCGTTAGAGTCAAATTAAAAGCTGTTGAACTCCCTTCAGCATCTCTATAAAGAGTAATTTCATCTATAGCCTTACCTGGAAAAAAGAAATTAGGATCTTTACTTTTACAAACAACAGTAAGCCTGTCTATAACTTTGAGAGTTATCGTTGACGGGTATTTAGGACATCGACTAGTATCTTGTGCTTGTACTTGTGCGGCATCTGTATTAAATAGAATAGATATGAAAGTTAAAAATATTAAACTTCTACATTTCATTTGTAAGTTTATAGGTAGAGTAGACAAGGGTTTTAAAGTATTGTGGAATTATCTTCATCTAGACGTGGAAAATCTTCTGATGGTTCATTATCACTCCAATTAACTTTGATGATCAGGTGTTAGGCGTGGCCGTCATCCTGGTAATGTTGTCTCCTGTGGCTAGTAATCGTGTGGAGCTAGCAACTAATAAATGTCCCCCTTATGGCGAAAGTTTTAGTGAAAATAGCAGTTCGTTATTTCTAGTGAGATGTCGGGAAAAGGATTTAATACGACATCCACCAAAAAGCTTCTAAAGTAAAGCATTCAGCCCCAGATTAACCCCCAAGTGCGATCGCGGTTTTTGTCGGGATTTAGTAGTTTCACGACATCTCTTGAGAGGGGGCAGGGAACATCACCCATCATTTACCTCCAAAAGCCGCCTTAACTCCTGCTTTAAAACCTCCGGATCTGGCAAATAAAGTTGATATCTTGACACAAAAAGCTGATTAGAAATACCACCTGTCGCATACTCAACCAAAATCTCATCCTTATCTCGCGCCAACACAATCCCTATCGGCTCGTTGTCATCCTTCGTATTCTCCTCAGCCCGAAAATAATTTAGATACATATTCATCTGTCCAATATCCTGATGACTCACCGCTTGCGTCTTCAGATCGATTAAGACAAAACACTTGAGAATGCGATGATAAAACACCAAATCCACAAAAAAATGCGTGTTGTTTAACGTAATTCGGTATTGCTGCCCAATAAATGCAAACCCCTTGCCCAACTCAAGTAGAAATTTCTCCAACTCAGCAATTAAACGATTTTCTAACTCACTCTCACGATAATAGCGGTCTGGTAAATCCAAAAACTCGAACACATAAGGATCTTTGACCACATCCCGCGCCGACTCGATCCGTTGCCCATCCTTAGCCAGTGCCAAAATCTCTGCCCGATCCTTACTCAACGCCACCCGCTCAAACAAAGCCGAATCCTTCTGGCGTTTCAACTCCCGCACACTCCAGCGATCTTGGATGCACTGCTGCTCATAAAATGACCGCGCCAAATCATCCGAAATAGCTAAAAGCTCCGTATAGTGCGACCAACTCAATTTGCCAGACAGTGTTTGGCAATTCTCATAGTTCAAATAAAACAGACGCATATACTGCAAATTAGAACGGCTAAATCCCTTACCATACGCCGCTTTCAAATCTCGTGAAAGCACCTGTAACAACTTACTCCCATATTCTGCCCGTTCCTTGCCCGCTTGCTCAAACTCGACAATATAACGCCCAATCTGCCAGTAAGTTTCTACTAAAACTGAATTAACCTGCTCAAAAGCCCGTTGTCGCCCCAACGCCAAACACTCACCAATGCGATCTAACAACTGTTGATATGAAACATCATTAACCGCTAAATCACTCATAACTCAAACCCCAACGAGAGCCAACTGCGTCTGAAATCTCCAAACAGTTGTAATTTAGCTAGCTTTTCACAAAAGTCCATTGATCATTTATTGATCAATAGTTACCATCCCCAATGCCCATTTTTTACCTTGTAATTCTCCGCATATAATTTCCCCACAACTGGGCTGCTTGAGCGCTGCTGCCAGATGTCGGGGAATTATTGTCGTTTCCTAACCAAACACCAGTTACAAGCCGCCGACTGGGGATAAAACCAATAAACCATAAGTCAACGTTTTTATCAGTCGTGCCAGTTTTACCAGCTTCCCCCAGTCCAATGGCAGCGCTACGACCAGTACCTCTGGTGATTACGCCACGCATCAAACTAGTCATCTCATCGGCTACACCATTTGGTAGCACTCGTTTGTTGGCATCTGGATCTTGGTCGAAGGAATAGATTACACGACAGGTTTTGATATCATTGCGATCGCGGCAATCACCACTGTCTAAAATTCGGTTAATGGCATGGGGAGGATTCCACACACCGCGATTGCCAATTGCGCCGAATGCACCAGTCATTTCTAAAACATTGACCACGCTTTGACCTAGCACTAAGCCAGGAACCGGATCAAGGTTTGACTTTATTCCTAAATTCTGTGCCATCGATACTACTTTATCCAGCCCGATTTCTCTGGCAACTCGCAAGGCGATAGGATTTTCGGAAAGAGCCAGTCCGGTGGCAATATCTAAACTGCCAGCACTTGAACGACAGGGTTTGTAGGTAAAGCCTTGCCAAGTTAAAGGAGCGCAGGAATAATTTTTAGATGCTGAAATTCCCTGTTGAATAGCAGCAGTGTAAGCAAAGATTTTGAAGGTAGAACCTGGTTGTCTTTGGGCTTGAACAGCCCGATTGAATTGACTTTTTCTGTAATCAGTCCCGCCCACCATTGCGAGGATGCTGCCGGTACTAGAGTCAAGAGTGACCACCGCCCCTTGAGAAAAATTAAAACTTGCACCAGCGTTGTTCACTGAATTCCGCAACGCTGCTTCTGCTTGGCTCTGTATTGCTAGATCAAGCTGGGTTTCAATGATATAGTTGCCTTCTTTTGCCGCTCCCTCTCCCAAGATTGATTCAAGTTCAGAAAAGACGTAATTGTAAAAATAAGGCGCGATGGTTTTGGCTTGCTGTTCACAGACTTTAGGACTAACTTGGACGGTGGAGCGTCTAGCTCTATTCGCATCCTCAGATTTAATTTTGCCCATCTCCAGTAACCGCTTAATCACGCGATTCCGGTATTCAGCCGCTTCTAGCTTATTTGGCCCATCTCCACAAAAGTCGAAAGCGTTAGGAGCAGGTAAAATTCCTACCAATGTTGCTACTTCTGCTAAAGTTAATTCTTTAGCCGACTTCTCAAAATAATATCGGGATGCATCCTCAAAACCAGAGGTATCCCCCCCCAAAAAAACCCGATTTAAGTACATCAGCAAAATTTGATCTTTGCTGTAAAAGGTTTCTAACTTCAAGGCAACAATCGCCTCCCGCAATTTACGTCCCAGGGTATCCTGTCTGCCTACATACTCGCGGAACAAACTGCGGGCAACTTGCTGGGTAACAGTACTGGCTCCTTGTTGCACATCTCCACTGCGGCTATTGATCAACACGGCTCGTAAAATCCCCAGAGGGTCAACCCCAAAGTGCCAGTAATAACGACTATCCTCTGAAGCTACCACCGCAGCAGACAAATAAGGGCCAAATTCATCTAATTGCTTCATATCTACGTGAGAGGTAGTCCGAGGCTCTCGCAGGGGAGTGGCTCCATCACGGGCATAAACAACTACTGGGGCGCGAGTTGCTGTAGGGAGGGGTCTGACTGAGAATTTCAGCCATTCAACGCCAATTACCAACGCCAAAAGGGCGCTGACACCGCCGACACCATAAGCTGTCCAACTTGCAGCTTTGAAATACCAAGCTGGTGGATCGACGTATTGCAACCGTACAGAAGCCGCCAGTTCTGGTGGCCCCAGGGTGAGAATATCGCCGTGACGCAGTTCTAGGGAATTAACACGACGCTTGCCACGATAGATGCCATTGGTGGAGTTTTCGTCTTTGATGATGAAAATTGGTGTACGCTGATTAGAATTCCGCGATAGCGACAGGTGAATTTGGCTGACAACAGGGTTACGGATGACGATATCGCTGGATTTGGAGCTACGACCTAGAATATAGCGATCGCCCAACAGGGGATATACCTCTGCTTTATCCGCCCCCGCATCCTGCACCCAAAGCTCCGGTACTTTGGCATTAGGCTTTAGTGCCAATTTAGAAAAATCGACCCTAGCTTGAATAGTATGTACCGCTTGAGTCAGTTGACCAAGTAACGTTTGTGGCTTTTGAGGCGGTTGGGGAAAACTCATCGGCTATTCACATCACAGTTTTTAGTGAAGAATCGAGCGAATTACGATTTAGATGTTAGTCTTTCATCATTTTACTCATAAGCCAAAGCATAAATTAGCTATACGGAATTTTTTAGCTTAATTTATACTTAATTGCTATGGAATAAAAAGAATCAATTTGTGATTTTGGTCACTTGTTTACAGAGACATTAATTTTGTTTCCATTCTCTAAGGCTTATTCTATCTACTATTAGTAGTTCAATAACTACAAGCAAGATTTGTACTTTTGTATTATTAAACACTACTTCTCAATGAACAACACATTTAACTCTTATCACTTCTACATATCCACATATTCTGAAACAAAATTAAACATCTTCATTTAGGAAGATTTTCTAAATCTTATTGTCTGTTCTAATAGGCCGAGTGTTCCGTTAAGGTTAATTTTAGAATGATGGGAAAATCTCTGACCATGATTGGTACAGCTCTATCTTTGGCGCTCACCGCCAACGTTGCTGTAGCCGAATCCAGTAAATCCCCCATAGCCCAATCCAGTAGCGACTCCACAAATGCACCAGTGGAAATTAAGATGTCGCCAGAAGGAATGAAAATCCTGTGCGATTACTTCCCCCTTAACTCTCGCTGTCCCGGTGGCACAGCACTCACGCCTAGCGCTCCTAGCAGCACTACGATACCAGCAGAAACCACTCCTGATAGCAGCACCACTCCTGATAGTACAGTTACACCAGGAACCATCACCTCACCTGGATCTGGCACTCCAGAAAGCACTCCAGCACCAGGAAGCCTTACCCCGCCTGAGTCTGGCGCTCCTACCAACTTAACTCCAGCACCAGGAATGATTACCCCATCTGAGTCTGGCACTCCTGAGGGCACAACTCCAGCACCAGGAATGATTACCCCATCTGAGTCTGGCGCTCCTGAAGGCACAACTCCAGTACCAGGAACCGTTACCCCATCTGAGTCTGGCGCTCCTGGCAGCACTACCCAACCAGGCTCTACTTCGCCCAATACTCCTGCCACAGGTAATTAAATTAAAAGCTGGGGCATTATTTTGAATAGTAGTTTGTCCTCAGCGATCGCTGGCGCATTTGACATCTTATACCAGTTACGTTAACTCGTGTAGGATACAAATCAAAATCGCTGGAACCCATAGATCAAGTCTTCGCATATATGACTGAGCAAGGGTTTCAGTAATCAAGAGCCTGGGATTAATCGTCCCAGGCTTGATCATTTAAGTCGTCATCATTAGTAGTGATTTTGGTAGCACAAAGCCTGTATGATTCTTTAGCGTAGATGCGATCGCACGTCAACTACAGCAGAAGAGAAACAGGTTGGCATAATGGCTGTGCAGCTAGCTCTTAACTTGCAGAAATAGGTTCGACCCCTATACCACTCACTATTTACAGGAACTAGCGATCGCTAGTTGAGCGTGTTGCAGTAGTATATCTTTATCCAGAGCATGAACTGGACATTGCGGTGTTACTGCCAGTAATTTCTCAATTCTTTCTCTGGCTACTTCTACTACTGATTCATCTAAACTGCCTTTACTGAGGGAATCGGCAAAATCTTCAGCAATCTGATAAGTTCTTTCTATAGATGATGAATTGATATTGCGCGATACAATAAACAGGTCGCACCCTGCGTGAAATGCCCGCGCTACAGTACCATTTTTATTAAAAATATCTGAGATAGCTTTCATATCCAAGTCGTCAGATACAACCACTCCTTCAAAGCCAAGTTCCTCCCTAAGTATGGTTTTGAGGATAGTTTGAGAAAGTGTTGCTGGCACATCAGGATCTATATTGGGAAATAAAATATGTGCAGTCATGATTAAAGGAATCTGTACTTCTATCAGCGCTTTGAAGGGTATAAGTTCTCGAAGTCGCAATTCTTCTAAAGTCAAATTGAGTATTGGTAGTTCGATGTGAGAGTCCTTGCTGGTGTCTCCATGTCCGGGGAAGTGCTTGGCGCATCCCAGAATTCCTGACTCTCGAAGTCCAAGGTAGTAGTCACGGGCACCTTGAGCAGCACTTTCGGGAGTGTTACCAAAGGCGCGAGGCCCAATCACAGGATTGTTAGGATAGGAAAAAATATCTGCTACAGGTGCCCAAGATAAATTGATTCCCAGTGATTTTAGTTCTACTGCTGTGGCTTTTGCTACTTCATGGGCGTGCGATAGCGAAGCGCTGCTGCTTTCAGCAGATCGCAGCAACAAGGCATGAGGAAATCGGGTAATTGGCAGTGGTGTACGAATTACACGACCTCCTTCATGATCCAGAGTCATAAACATCGAGTCGCGTTCAGTATATTCTCGTATCTGATTGTTTAAATCCTTAAAGCTTTCCAGCCAAACCTGATATGGGATGCCATCCAGAAAGTTCTTAGCAAAAAAGATCACCCCAATTGGTTTTAATTCACTGAGTGCACGTTTATCGTCATCGCTTAATTTACTACTGGAAATACCCAGAATTAGGTGATGTCCAAAGCGCTTTAGCTCCTGCGATACTGCCATAATCCTTTACCTATAGTTGTGTAGCAAATTCTTTTATAGAAGTTTTTGAGAAAGCGATCGCCCAACGACTACCAAATGTAACAGATTGCAACGTATAATGAGAACGATAAAACCATTAAGAAATATTGAAGGGCATTAAGGTTAAATGCGAGTAGCGATCGCGGGTGCTGGTCTAGCAGGACTTTCCTGCGCGAAATATCTCACAGATGCAGGTCACACTCCCATTGTCTTGGAAAGCCGGGACGTATTGGGTGGTTTGGTTGCGGCATGGAAAGACTCTGACGGCGACTGGTACGAAACCGGTTTACACGCCTTTTTTGGGGCATATCCCAATATGCTGCAATTGCTCAAAGAGTTGGGCATTGAAGACAGACTCCAGTGGAAAGACCATACACTGATTTTCAATCAACCAGACAAGCCTGGGACACTCTCACGTTTTGATGTTCCAGATATTCCATCTCCTTTCAACGTGATTGCGTCGATTCTTCGCAACAAAGATATGTTGACTTGGGAGCAGAAGATTCGATTTGCAATTGGCCTACTTCCCGCAGTGGTTCGGGGTCAAAAGTATGTTGAAGACATGGACAAGTACAGTTTCCTAGACTGGTTGAAAAGGCAAGGTGTTGACGAGCGGGTAACTAGTGACGTTTTTATCGCCGCGTGTAAAGCGCTTACCTTTCTCAATCCCGATGAAGTTTCGGCAACGATTCTATTGACTGCACTGAATCGCTTTCTGCAAGAACGATATGGCTCCAAGATTGCATTTTTAGATGGTTCTCCCACAGAACGGCTATGCAGCCCTATCGTCGATTACATCACAGAACGCGGTGGAGAAGTGCGGTTGAATGCTCCCTTGAAAGAGATTTTGCTCAACGCCGATGGTACGGTGAAAGGCTACTTGATTCGAGGGTTAAATGGGGCAGAAGATGAAGTTTTCACGGCTGATGTGTATGTATCTGCCATATCGGTTGACCCCTTAAAGGTGATCTTACCTAAGCCTTGGAAGCAAATAGAGTTTTTCCAGAAGCTAGAAGGCTTGGAAGGGGTACCTGTGATTAACCTACATCTGTGGTTTGACCGGAAACTTACAGAAATTGATCACTTACTATTTTCGCGATCGCCCCTCCTGAGCGTTTATGCTGATATGAGCAATACCTGCCGTGAATACGCCAACCCCAATCGCTCGATGCTGGAATTAGTTCTAGCGCCGGCAAAAGATTGGATTGCCAAATCTGATGAGGAGATTGTGGCTGCAACGATTGCGGAGTTAGAAAAACTTTTCCCCGACCACTTTGGGGGAGATAATCCCGCAACGTTGTTGAAATCTCATGTCGTGAAAACGCCGCGTTCAGTTTACAAAGCGACCCCAGGTCGTCAACAGTACCGTCCTGCACAAGTTACGCCCATTGCCAACTTCTATCTCGCAGGAAGTTACACCATGCAACGCTACTTAGGCAGTATGGAAGGTGCCGTACTTTCTGGTAAGCTAACAGCGCAGGCCATTTCTGAGGCTCTCCCGGTAGCAAATTCCTCAAACCTGCAAACGCTCACCCGACCGCCCGCAACGAATGCTGCAACTGCCTGAATCCCCACCGCGCATGAAAACGCTGGTCTCTCTGGACGAGTCCTACGAACTTTGTCGTCACCTCATAGCCAAGTATTCCACGACTTTTTACCTCAGTACTTTGCTCCTGAGCAAAGAAAAACGTCCTGCTATTTGGGCAATTTATGCTTGGTGTCGCCGTTTAGATGAACTGGTGGATGGTCCCACATCTGCTATCACCACGCCAGAAACCCTAGACATCTGGGAGCAGCAGCTCGAATCGATGTTTGCTGGACGACCATTGGACAACTTCGATGTCGCTTTGGTAGATACCATTCAACGTTTCCCGATGGACACTCAGCCCTTTCGGGATATGATTGCCGGTCAGCGCATGGACTTATATCGCAGTCGTTATGAAACCTTCGAGGAGTTATACCTCTACTGTTACCGTGTTGCTGGCACTGTCGGCTTGATGTCAACGGCAGTCTTGGGGTTGGATACTACCAGAAATATAGCTCCGTGGAACCGTGAACAACAGCTATATATTCCCACCGAAGAGGAGATTGCCTTAGGAATTGCCAAACAACTCACCAACATCTTACGCGATGTGGGCGAGGATGCCCGGAGGGGACGGATCTACATTCCCCTAGAGGACTTGGCAAGATTCAACTACACCGAACAAGACTTGTTCGAGGGTGTGGTGGACGAACGCTGGCGTTCCCTGATGCGCTTTCAAATTGATCGGGCACGACAATTTTATACCAAGGCAGAAAAGGGAATTTCTTACTTGTCTTCTGATGGGCGTTGGCCTGTGTGGGCGGCTCTAATGCATTACAGTGGAATTTTAACCGTAATTGAACGCAACGATTATAATGCCTTCACTCGACGCGCCTACGTACCTCAGTGGCAAAAGTTACGTTCTTTGCCCGTGGCTTGGATGCGATCGCAAGTCCTGTGAGCAAGTAGTCATTTGTCATTAGTAACAACAAATGACAAATGACTATTGACTTTCCCAAATAAATCTGCTAACATTGTTGTTCGTGAGTCAGGAGAGGTGGCTGAGTGGTCGAAAGCGACAGATTGCTAATCTGTTGTACGGCAGGTAACTCCGTACCGAGGGTTCGAATCCCTCCCTCTCCATTTTCCAGCTTTTAAAAAACAGAGTATATTCCCTATCCCAGAGAAAATACTCATGTATGAGTAAATACTTTGACTTCCAAAGAGGGATGATATGATTTATCCTTTGGAGCCTTGATAATATCAAGCTAGCCTTAAAATCCAGTTTGAATTTTAATCTTAGGCTCCTAAATATCTGAGGAGTGAAGTGACTTATGAGAAAAATCAGTGCGGTCTTAACTTTGAGTATAGCTACTGGGTTCTTAGTTGGGGCTTGTGGTGATAGCAGTACCCCCAATGGCACAGCTAATAACGGAAGTACCGCTACCCCAGCCGCAAATTCAACTACTACAGCCAGTACCAAAGGGCTAAAAATTGGTTCCCTGTTGCCGACAACCGGCGACTTAGCTTCTGTTGGACAGCAGATGTTAGGTTCTGTGCCTTTACTCGTCGATACGGTAAACGCTTGCAGTGGCGTGAATGGCGAACCTGTTACCTTGGTGCAAGTAGACGACCAAACTGACCCCAAAGCTGGTGCTGCTGGTATGACGAAACTGGCAACTTTAGATAAGGTGGCGGGGGTAGTTGGTTCTTTTGCCAGTAGCGTATCTAGTGCAGCAGTCTCCATTGCTACGCCGAATAAAGTCATGCTGGTTTCTCCTGGCAGCACCAGTCCGATATTTACCGAAAAAGCCCAAAAAAATGACTTTAAAGGCTTTTGGGCGCGTACCGCTCCTCCCGATACCTACCAAGCACTAGCATTAGCCCAACTAGCTAATCAAAAAGGTTTCAAGCGAATTTCTACAGTTGTGATTAACAACGACTATGGCGTTGGGTTTGAAAAAGCATTTGTACAAACTTTTGAAAAATTGGGGGGAACTATAGTTAACAAAAACAAACCTGTTCGCTACGACCCGAAAGCCCAGACGTTTGACACTGAAGCTACTGCTGCTTTTGCTGGTAAACCAGATGCCGTTCTAGCTGTATTGTACGCTGAAACTGGCAGTCTGTTTTTAAAAGCTGCTTATCAACAAGGTGTGACTAAGGGAGTGCAGATTCTGCTCACAGATGGAGTAAAATCACCTACCTTCCCGGAACAAGTTGGCAAAGACAGTGACGGTAAGTATATCTTAACTGGAGCGATCGGTACAGTACCCGGTTCCGATGGGAAAGCACTAGAGGGTTTCAACAAGTTATGGAAGGAAAAAAAGGGCGGTTCACCAGGGGAATACGCTCCTCAAGCTTGGGATGCCGCTGCTTTATTGACGTTAGCGGCGCAAGCTGCTAAAGAAAATACAGGTGTTGGCATCGCCAGCAAAATCCGTGAAGTTGCCAATGCCCCTGGAACAGAAGTTACTGATGTCTGCGAGGGACTGAAGTTGCTCAAAGAGGGTCAAGATATTAACTATCAAGGAGCTAGCGGCAACGTAGATATTGATGCTAACGGTGATGTCGTCGGTGTTTATGATGTTTGGACAGTGGGCGACGATGGCAAAATTAAGGTAATTGACAAAGTTACGCCTAAGTAGAAAGTTATGGAGTTATGAGTAAGGTATTACTAACTCATAACTTCTAACTCCTAACTCCTAAAAGCCACTGAAGTTATAACCAATTCCTAGTAACAACCCTATATCCGTTTGATCAAAAAATCCAGCATTTACAGCAGCCGTTGCCGTGAATTGCGAACTTAGAGGCACATCGATGCCACCAGATACTAAAAAAGCAACTTGCGAGTTATCACCAGTTTTATAAGCTGCACCCACTCCAATATAAGGTGCGATCGCTAACGATTCGCTAAAAGGATCTGTTGACTGGAAGGAAAAATCGTAGGTGATCGGAAGTAAAACTGTGGTATTGTCCCCAAATACGGCTGAAGGGCGCACCGATATGGCATTTGTCAGTCCGACTTTACTGATTACCGCGAAGTTGCCATCACCTAAAGATGAGTCACCACCATTGAAACCGATGTTACCAGCAACACCAATATAGCTTCTGCCCCCACGAGTGGCTCCACCTAAATCAATATTCGATTGCGCCATTCTGGGAGCAGACGGTTGAGAAGTGGTTTGTACAAACTCAGAAGTGAGCATTGTAGATGAGGTTGCCACTGTGCCTGGAACGGGTATGAGTGTTGTACTGGCCTTTACCTGTGTCGCAGCGTTGGCGGGCTGTTTCACTTTAGTCAAATTTGTTACTGTAGATGGCTCAGTTGTTTGTGTCGGAAGGTTTTGGTTTTTAGTTTCTAGTTCTGTGCTCAACTCATTGGGAAACGCTACGGTTACAGAAGGTTCGGTTGATGGCTGACTGCCCACCTTGTCTACTGTCTGGGCAAGTGCAGATAAGCCGCTACTCACGACTGTAAGAGCAGCTAAACTTGGCAACCAAAAAACACCTTTACGAAGAAAAATAGTATTCACATTCACTCCTAAAACAATATTGCCACGAGACATATTAAAGGGTTTTGTTGATTTAAGCCAACAAATTCGGGCAATAATCAAAATTTAACACCAAAAAATCGGTTTTTACATTCTGAATTTGATGAATTTATGTACTTAAGATTTACTTATAAAAAATTAAATAGTATTTTCTAAATATCCTAGATTTGGCAAATGACAAAAATTACTCTGGGTTTACCCACTTTCAGTTTTTTGTACTTGAGAGCAAAACGTCTATTTTATAGAGTAAATAACAAAGCTTAGTCTACATCAACACCGAGCGCTCTTAATCTTTCAGTCAACTGTTGAGCAAGTTGACGTTCCTGCTGTAACTCCAACTGCGCCTGTAATGCAGCTTCTTCTGGTGTTAACACTAAACTACCTTCAGCAGTAAAGTAGCGCAGTTTGTCTGAATCGATACCTAGATATAAATTTAACTCCTGACTCCAACGTCAGTCATGTTTAATTTCAAATGTTGCTATATTTTTACGAACTCTTTAAACACTGATGACTCATAATTAGGATTGTAAAGCGATATTACGAACCTTGCAAAAATATTTAGAAATTGTCTACAAGATAAACATGGCTCTAATCTAGAACCTATTAGGAGAGACTTGAGGCGAATGTGATGAGCGGAAATAATATTCAAAACTATCGGTTTGTCTGTACCCTGACCTTTGGCGATATCTACGGTCAAATAATTGTTTGGTTGATTACGATTACCTTAAGTTTGGCATCAGCATTGGCGCTAATGGGTGCTAAGAAACCGGTGTACGCTTTAGCAACAGTGGGCCTCGTCGTTCTGCTATCGCTACCTTTCTTGCTGTTTGCCTTTGTGACTACATTGTTAAATCATATTGAAGTAGTTCCTGTAGGGCCGGGAACCAAAATGGAAACCATGCCAGGTAATGTGTCTCAGCAACAACCTGTACAAGCAACTAGCTAAAGAGTTAGGAGTTAGGAGTTAGGAGTTAGGAGTTAGGAGTCACTTTATCTGTCTCATAATTATTCATTTTTAATTTCAAAATTTTTAATAATATCCCTGTCTATAGGCAGGGAATTTTTTTGTAGAGACGCGATCGCAATTCCTTCAACTGCCTGATTAATCACCTCTCTACAATAGAACAGCAGGGGTTTGCAATCAAAGGGCTAATTATGTTGGAACATGATGTGATTATTGTTGGGGGTGGATTGGCGGGATGTCGCGCTGCTGTGGAAATTGCCCGTATTGACCCTAGTTTAAATATTGCTGTGGTTGCCAAAACCCACCCAATTCGTTCCCACTCGGTTGCGGCTCAAGGTGGTATGGCTGCATCGCTGAAAAATGTTGATTCTGAAGATAGTTGGGAAGCACACGCTTTTGATACTGTCAAGGGTTCTGATTACTTGGCAGACCAAGACGCTGTAGCAATTCTCGCCCAGGAAGCGGCAGATGTGGTAATTGACTTGGAACACATGGGCGTTTTATTTTCTCGCTTACCCGATGGTCGCATTGCCCAACGCGCTTTTGGCGGACATTCCCATAACCGTACTTGCTACGCCGCAGATAAGACCGGTCACGCGATTCTGCACGAATTGGTTAACAACTTGCGACGTTATGGAGTCCAAGTTTATGAAGAGTGGTACGTGATGCGTCTCATTTTGTCAGAAAATGAGGCGAAGGGTGTGGTGATGTTCAATCTCTTGGATGGACATATTGAGGTGGTGCGGGCTAAGGCGGTGATGTTTGCCACAGGGGGCTATGGTCGCGTTTATAACACCACCTCTAATGATTACGCTTCTTCTGGTGATGGTTTGGCAATGACTGCGATCGCAGGTTTGCCCCTCGAAGATATGGAGTTTGTCCAATTTCATCCCACTGGTTTATATCCGGTAGGGGTGCTGATTTCGGAAGCGGTACGGGGAGAAGGGGCGTATCTGATTAATAGTGAAGGCGATCGCTTTATGGCGAACTATGCACCCAGTCGCATGGAACTAGCTCCTCGTGATATTACCTCACGAGCGATCGCTTACGAAATTCGCGCCGGACGTGGTATTCATCTCGATGGTAGTGCTGGTGGAGCCTTTGTCTATTTGGATCTGCGACATCTGGGCAAAGAAAAAATTATGAGTCGCGTTCCCTTCTGTTGGGAAGAAGCACACCGTTTGCTAGGTGTTGACGCGGTAACTCAACCGATGCCAGTCCGCCCGACAATTCACTATTGTATGGGTGGTATCCCAGTTAATACCGATGGGCAAGTCCGCAGTAGTGGTGATGGTTTAGTTGATGCCTTCTTTGCTGCTGGCGAAACATCTTGTGTTTCCGTACATGGTGCTAATCGCTTGGGGAGTAATTCACTGCTGGAGTGTGTAGTTTATGGTAAGCGGACTGGGGCGGCGATCGCAAAATACGTGCAAAAACGGAAGTTGCCCTCTGTAGATGAGCAACGCTATGTAACGGAAGCCCAGCAACAGATTCAAGCTTTGCTAGAACAACCAGGACAGTTCCGCATCAACCAAATCCGTCAAGCCTTCCAGGATTGTATGACTGAGTATTGCGGCGTTTTCCGCACTGAGGCATTAATGAGGGAAGGTTTGCAGAAACTAGAAGAAATACAACAGCAATATCCGCAAATTTATTTAGATGACAAAGGTAGTTGCTGGAATACGGAACTCGTGGAAGCCTTGGAATTGCGAAGTTTGATGGTAGTGGGACAGACTATTTTGGCATCAGCCCTAAATCGCCAAGAAAGTCGGGGCGCTCATTTCCGCGAAGATTATTCCCAGCGAGATGATGCTAACTTTCTGAAACACACAATGGCTTACTATTCACCAGCAGGTATTGATATACAGTATCGACCGGTGGCGATTACTATGTTTGAGCCAAAAGAGCGGAAGTATTAGCTAGAGTTTCGGGGGTAGGGTGAAGCAATAATATTCCTATCTCCTGAATATATTTTAATTTTCTGTATATCCATAATGAATAGACGTATATGCCAAACTTTAGAGTCATCATTAGACATTACAAAATAAAACATCGGCAAAATATAATTAATGAAATTAATTGGTTTAGTAGCCAGTCTTCTTTGATTCAAGCCATTGAGTTAGCTGCAATAGCACAAAATAACCAAGGAAAGCGTTTTTCACACCAACGCCGCATCAAACGGTTAGCATTAGACAGAGCCAAAACGGTATTGCTTGCTATGACTAACATATTTCAGCAATGCCTAACATTTGAGCAAGTTCACGAGCTAGTCAAAACGGAACTACATAAAATTTGTGGTATCGGTGAGCTATACGTTTACGATACATCGTTCAGAATTGGTGCAAAGCTCAACCTATTTCCTGAAAAGGTTTATCTTCATAGAGATGTTCGTAAAGGTGCATCTGCACTAGTTCTAGATATAGCAGGTCATGCAATCGAAATGGATACTTTACCGGACAAACTCAAGCATCTTCCACCTTGTGAAGTTGAGGATATTCTATGTATATACAAAAATAAGTTTAATTAGTTCAACAACTGTGCTTGTCTTCAAACCATTGCATAATTGGGAATTGGAAATTTGTTCTATGATGCAAAACCTCAACCAGATGACCAATACTGAAATAAAACGATATATTTCAGAACATAGAAATGAGGAAGAAGCGTTCCGGGCTGCATTGCAAGTTTTGATAAGTCGTTGTGACTCCGCTACACAACACCCTTATCCTTTCGATCTTGACAATCCTGAGAGCGAGGTAAAAGCTCTCCTTTTAGAGAAACTCAATCGAACTGAGTGAAAAGCGATCGCCTATATTTTAAATTGAGGCTTACATAAATGGTTAGATGCTCTACCACTGTCAACACACGTTCATTTTTCCATTTGCCTTTATCGTATTCAGTATTTGTAGTAAATTACCTAGTCTGGGTTAGTTCAGCCTAATCCAGCAAAGATGGTTCACTGGTGTGAGATCCTAGAGATAGTCAATAAAAGCTGAAGAGAATGGAACAACATCACAAGCCAACGGTTGTAATTACGGGTACATCGTCGGGAGTCGGTTTGTATGCTGCGAAAGCGCTTGCTGAAAGGGGATGGTACGTAGTCATGGCCTGTAGAGATATAGCGAAGGCTCAACTTGCAGCCCAATCTGTGGGAATTCCTCACCAGGGCAGCTACACTATTATGCATATCGACCTTGGCTCAATGGAAAGCGTTCGACAATTTGTGAAGAACTTCCGGGCAAGCGGCAACTCCCTAGATGCTTTGGTGTGCAACGCTGCAATTTATATGCCCTTAATAAAGGAGCCACTACGAAGCCCAGAAGGATTTGAGTTAAGTGTTGCTACAAATCACCTGGGACATTTCCTATTGTGCAACCTCATGTTGGATGATCTGAAAAAGTCGTCTTTAGAGCCAAGGCTGGTTATTTTAGGAACTGTCACGCACAATCCAGATGAACTGGGTGGGAAAATTCCACCACGTCCAGACTTGGGCGATTTGCAAGGTTTTGCAGAAGGATTTAAAGACCCTATTTCAATGATTGACGGCAAGAAGTTTGAACCAGTCAAAGCTTACAAGGACAGCAAGGTTTGTAACGTGCTGACTATGCGGGAACTGCATGAGCGCTATCACGAGTCAACCGGTATCGTCTTCAATTCTCTCTATCCGGGATGTGTTGCAGAAACGCCGCTATTTAGAAACCACTATCCCCTGTTTCAGAAAATCTTCCCATTATTTCAGAAGTACATTACCGGGGGATATGTGTCTCAAGAGTTGGCGGGAGAAAGGGTTGCCGCGGTGGTTGCCGATCCTGAATACAATCAATCTGGTGTTTATTGGAGTTGGGGAAATCGGCAAAAGAAAGAAGGCAAGTCCTTTGTTCAGAAAGTCTCTCCTCAAGCCCGCGATGACGACAAAGGCGAACGGATGTGGGATCTGAGCGCAAAATTGGTTGGAATTGCTTGATGAGACAGGATTTGACGTTACTCTTGTGTATAATTCATCGATTCATCGATCCACTTTTTTGAATGAATCGGTATTATATCTAGGTAAACAATGGTTGAGGTGATTATTATGTCACCTCTGACTTTATTGGTAGTTTTACCCTACACAGCCAATAGGTTCCGTGGTTGTAGCGTCAGTGCAATGTCTACGACAGGCTACGCCTATACATTCTTCCAAACTACAATCACAGTAAAGATATGCGAGAAATTATCTAACCATTTTCTATGGAAACTGCCATGTCTTCCCTCAAGGCGCATTCCCAAACGCTACATGACACGGATTACTTGCAATGGATAGAAACGACTGTGGAAAAATTGCAAAGTCAGGACTACGCAAACGTGGACTGGGAGAACCTCATCGAAGAAATTGCCGACATGGGAAGGAGTGAGCGTCGGAGTCTCAAGAGTAATCTGATTGTAATTCTGGTGCATTTGCTCAAATGGCAATTTCAACCGGAAAAAAGAAGCGGTAGTTGGGAAGGAAGCATCATTGAACATCGTAGACGTGTCAAAGAAGCTCTAGATGATTCGCCTAGCCTCAAATCCTATCTTGAGAACATTTTTGCGGAGTGTTATGCACAAGCGGTTAAACAGGCAAAAGCTGAAACTAGTTTGTCAATGGAATCCTTTCCTCTGATCTGTCCATACCAGCTACCAGAAGTCATAAATGATGAGTACTTACCTCAGTAAGTACTCAATCGGTCTGTATGTGCCGCTTTTCTAAAGTTATACCTCTCTATTCCCAACCCAGGGCTATTTCGTTCTCATCTAGTCCGCCTCAGAATGAATTCTGAGTCTAATAGCGAAAGTCGTCTAAAGGCGACTGAGAAAAGGTTATAGTCCGTTTTAACGGACTTTAGCTATTAGCCTGGAACTTTAGTTCTGGGCGGTTTATGTCTAGAATGAAATAGCCCTGATTCTCTACCCCCTTGACTTTTAGCTGGAACAAATGTATAATTTTGATCACGTAGAAGGGGAGTAGCTGCTGGCAGAAAAATAAAAGCCAGTACATCTGAATCAACATACTGGCGATGAGCCTGGTTCAGGTGGCAAATAATCAATATTTGAAAGCGAGACCTTCACTGAGTTCACACCGAAAAGTGTAAACTTGGTGAGGTCTTTTGGTTCTCATCAAGCTTCACATCGGTAAACGATTCTTCAGGAGCTTGATAGAGTGTTAACAGCTTTTACCGCAGGTTTATTATTAATTACAGTTTCAGAACTAGGCGATAAAACATTTTTTATTGCTGTGATTTTGGCAATGCACCACCCGCGGCGGCTGGTATTTATAGGTGTGACAGCTGCTTTAGCAGCGATGACAATCCTTTCGGTGCTATTTGGACACGCGGTATCTTTCCTACCAAAAGTTTATATTCACTACGCCGAAATAGTTTTGTTTATCGCTTTTGGTATCAAGCTGTTATATGACGCTAGTAAGATGTCCTCTGCTGCTTGTGATACAAAAGTTGTAGGAGAAGCAGAAGCTGCGGTGAAACAAGCAGATTTGCAGTTGCCAAAGCAAAAAACTTCCTTGGCAATTGTCATAGAAGCCTTTGCATTGACATTTATGGCAGAGTGGGGCGATCGCACGCAAATTGCTACCATTGCCCTAGCAGCAGGTAATAATCCAATTGGAGTTACACTAGGCGCAATTTTAGGACATTCTATTTGTGCTGCGATCGCTGTTATCGGTGGCAAAATGATTGCCGGACGGATTTCTGAGCGTCAACTCACCCTGATTGGCGGATGCCTGTTTTTGGTCTTTGGTGTCGTTGCTGCTATTGAAGGAGCGTGAGGGGAAGAAGGCGGGGGGCAGGGGGCAGAATTAATAACTCATGTCCCATGCCCCATGCCCAATGCCCAATGCCCCATGCCCAATGCCCAATGCCCAATGCCCAATGCCCAATGCCCAATGCCCAATGCCCAATGCCCAATGCCCCTATTTGGGACTACTTTGTGCTGAAGGCGCGGGAGATGCAGCCGGATTAGGAATTGGAGAAGCAGTTGCAGCCTTGTTAATTTCGTCTTTGTATTGAGCAGGTGCCAAAGCTGCGGCACTATCAAACAAAGGTTTTGCATCTGCATCTTTGCCCTGTTGTTTCAAGAGCATGGCTTTTGCCACAACAGGGCGAAAATCCTTAGGATCTTTCTTAATTGCCTGATTATATACAGAGCTAGCTTGAGCATAGCGTTGCTGGGAAGCGTGAACAGAACCTAACAGCACTTGTACGGCTACTGTATCTACACTTCCAGGCTGGATTGTATTTGCTTGAGTTGCGCTAGAGAGAGTTTCTTGCAGCAAACCAATGGCTGCTTCGGGGCGTTGCTGACTGATCAACAGAGCCACCATTCCTTGCAAAGCCTTCAAATCGCCCGGTTTCGTGGATAAAATCGAGCGATAAGCTTGAGCAGCTCCTTCGCGATCGCCAATTTGCTGTTTGGCTTGAGCCAGTAATACTGCATATTCAGACTGTTCAGGATTCAGCTTGGCTAGCTTTTCTAGGGGTTCAATGACGACTTGGATATCAGATGGTTTAATCTCACTTTTTTCTTTTTGACTTAGTAATTGTAACCGCGCTTCTAATAAGCCCTTGAGCGCAGTTTGATTTTCTGGTTCCCTTTGCAAAACCAGTTCATAACCCCGAACTTCGTCTTCCAGTTTTGATTTTTGGTCAGAGGAGGGCAAACTGCCTCTGATGTTAGCAGTATTCTGGGTTGAGGGTGGCGTATTATTAAATGCTCCAATTATGGGAATTACTGAAACACCCACAAAAGCAAGAACTGCCAGCACCAAGATGATTTGAACTATCCAGCGATTGCGCGGTTGAGACACAGTTTTGTCTTTCTCCTGAACTCTAATGACATTATCATTTACACAAATCGTAAAGTTAAAAATTTCCAAAACTTTGCGGAATACTGCCAATTGACTGTGAATTTTATAACAATTAACTATCTACACTGCTAAAGTAAGTGATGACTTTAGGAAGATCCGTCAGAATTGTAGCTATGATATGCTTCCGAAACTACTGTAAAGGCGCTAAATTACACATTTAGTGTGTAAATACCAAATTTAGCGCCTTTAAGATTGTATAGAGTCCTCTGGTGTGACTTTGTAGAAAGTAAATATACTTTTATTAGTTGCACAAATGCCCTTTTCATCTGCCTTTGTAAAATCCCACAATGGGATGTGTCTGTGCCGCAAGGAGTTTTTATGAATTCCGACCTGATGCCATTGCCTGAATCCTCCAATTCTTCTGCCTCTAACCAAGGCCAAACTAACATAGAGACAGCCGCTAATGTTCATCATGTAGCAGCAGTCCAGTCCTCTAAACTTGAAAATTCGCCTGTTAACCCCAGCGAGACTGACTCAAACGGGAACTTCGCCAATCGACAGCAACCGATTCCGCCTCCTAGTGAACCGATGCAGTATCGAGCGATCGGGTTAGTCCGGGGTCGCTATCATGCTAGCAGCGAACAATTTACTCAAGGTACGCTACTGACCGCAGATGGTGTAGAACTCAATGCCGTTCTATTAGGTCGGATTATGAGTTTGGTCAAGAATCATCTAGACTTAGAAAAAGAACATTTATGGGTAGTATATCCACGCACGAGACAAGAAAACGATACCTTGCACATCCAAATCGTCGGAGTTTGGGAGCCAGAAAATCTGGCTAAAAACTCAACAGATGAAGAGGAGCCAGATTTGGAGTTGCAAGAGTTACAGACGCCCAATGATGGCTTATCCGAGAACTCTGAACTAAGTACAACTGCCCTGATACCCTCATCAGAAGTTGCAGATGGTGGTTTTTCTGTTCGTGGTGAGGTAGTGTACCAATCTTTTGACGCTAAGAGCTTGGTAGTCAAAATTAGGCAAGCTGCACGCAAACCAACTGACAAACCCAAGTATTTTAAATTGAAATTGAGGGGTGTGCTGACCACCAAAGCAGTAGGGAAATTCTGGGACTTCCAAGCCAAGCGCGAAGCTGACGTTTTGGTAGTAGAAAAAGCTGAGGCGATCGCTGACTTACCCAAAAAACGCAAACCACCATTTAAAGGTAGTCCTCGTGATGGTAGTGGTGGTGGTACTGGTGTTAGAAAACCATTCCCCAGCAAACGCAGTGGTGAAACCCCGCGTCCTATCAAGAAAACAAGCGCAGGCGGCGATGCCTCTGTGGTATCAAAACCTATACCAAAAACGCCCGTTCCTAAACCCATCAAGCGACCGAAACCAACTCAAGATTAGGGCATTGGGCATGGGGCATTGGGCATGGAGAAAACTCTTTCCTAATCCCCAGTCCCCAATCCCCAGAATTAAAAATCCGTCCAACGGTCTTGGGGTAGAAAAGAACGCTCCATTGGAATTGGGGAAACTGGTTCTGTGAGGGTAAATGTACCTGCTTGAATCCACTGTTTTAACTCTAGGGCGACTTGCCTAGAAAAAAACAAACTCGCTAAAGGGGCAGAGCGTACTGCTTTGCCCTCAATAGTGATCCGCCCAGATTTGAGTTGAGCGTAACTCACCAAACCAAAGGTAGGACGGACGCGCCGGGGAATAGAAAAGTCCACTATTGGAGCTACTAAGTCTTTGTCTTGTACGGCACAGTGTTCAACTGCTTGTTCATTTAATACAGGGAGTGGTACACCAACGCCTAACATCAAAGAAGGGCCATAACTTTTAAAGTAACAACCCCGCACCCAATGAGCATTCATTTGCTTGGCATCACCAATTAAAGCTAAAGTGGCAGAAGGCCCAATGGGTGTACGATTTGCTAAACGCTTTTGTAAGGGAAAGTGCTGAGTGCCTTCCCAAGCGACATAGCCAACACCACCGCCTAAAAAAATTCGAGTACCTATACCAACGAGTTGCAAATCGGGGTCGTTGAGTAGGGGAGAAATAGCACCGGGGTTAGAGTAAACGGCATTTCCCAAACGTGGTTGTAAAGGCCCAAGATAAGTGAAAAGTGGGCGATCGCCACCATTCACACCAACAATAAAATTTTGATAAAGATTACGCGGATTGAATAAATAAAACTGATTAATAGTTTCTCTGGTGACAGTAGTTTCAAAAGTTGCTCTGGGGTAACAATCTGTTACTTGTCCTTGCGCTCTTACGTGTATAGATTTACCAGCGATCAAATCTTCAATTACATGGCCACCACCGCGTTCTCGGACTTCTTCCCCGTCCATCGCTTCCATAGCACAACTTGCGCCCAAATATAAATCTACTGCCCCAAAACCAGAGTAGGCTGGAACGCCATCTAACCAGCAACGGCGAATTTTTATTGGGGGATCGGTGTGTCCGAGATTGATAATTGCCCCACTTGATTCCATCGGCTCGAAGGTACCAGTGGTAATTACATCAACTTCCTTAGCAGCTTTAATAACACCAATTTCTAAAACTCGTGCTTTTAATTCTTCAGCTGTCAATACTACCGCACGTTGGCGGCTGATTTTGTCGTTAATTTCCGCAATTGTTCGCATTTTATCAGTGCTAGCGCTTCCTGGGGAATGGGGAGTAGTCAGCATATAAACCAAACTGGTATGACTGAGTATTACCCTTAACTGTTATTATGGTTGCCATCTAATGCCTCTTTACTCTATAGCGCTTTATTTTTATTTAAAAATCTTAAGGATCATACTTGACCTGTTTAGCATCATAGGCGACTAACCCTACTTAAGGGTTTGCACATCAGGATAGCTAAGAATTTTCGCGTCAACAGTTAACAAAGGACACCTATAATTTCTAGCTGTAGCTACAATAATTTGGTCAAAAGGGTCGCTATGAAATCCGCTTAATTGAGTTGAATCAACCACTATCGGCAGCGTCAAATTTAATAACTGTACTCCGGGATAAACCAAAGCTGTTTCCAGCCATTCATTAACTGAACAAGAAAAAACCAGCCGATTTTTTTCGACTAATTTGGCGACTTCCCAACAAGAAACAATATTTACTCCCAAACCCTGAGATTGATATTCTGCTATCCACTTTCGATACTTTGTAGTTAGTCTGGAGTTATCGTCAACCCACCAAACCCAGATATGCGTATCAAGTATGATCATTGCAAAACTTCCCAATCTGACAAGGCAACGGGTTCTGTTGGATCATCGTAACGGATTACTCTACCGCGCATGGGATAGAGATTTGTTTCTGGTTGGTTAGGCGCTGCTTCTTGAAGTTGTGAAGTTTTAGCTGACAGAATAATCACCTCCACAGCATCCCCCGCATAAAAAGGTAAGCCCCGCAGCATCAAAGTTCCATCTTCAGTTAAAACAGCTTCAATTTTGTGAGCTTCCATCTAACTATTCCTATTTGTTCATTAATCAAAATCGAGTGACTAATTTTCTGGTTTCAAGACATCATTATCAATCGATGGCTTCTCATTAATATCTGGATTTTCTGCTGTCCAATTATCATCTACTCCAGGAGATTTAGAAACTATTACCAATTCAGTCTCTTGTTGATGATTATTTCCCCATTCATCTAAAACGTCTTTAATCAAAACTTCTTGCAGCCAAATCTTAGCAACAACAGTTAGGGGTAGTGCTAGAAATAATCCTAAAAAGCCAAAGAAAGTGACGAAAAATAGTTGGGCGATTAAGGTTATAGCTGGTAGCAATGAGACTTGTTGCGCCATGACAATGGGCGTGATGAAATTGCTCTCAACCTGTTGAATAATAACGTAGAGAATTAAGACAGCCACAACTTTCCAGGGTTCATCTAAGAAGGCGATCGCTATTGCTGGGAGTACACTCATTGTTGGTCCCAAGTTGGGAATCAAGTTGAAAAATCCCGCTAAAACCGCTAAAGCTAGTGCTGCCTTTATACCCAAAATTGATAAGCCAATCAGACTCATCAGCCCGACTACACAGATGGCAATGAAAGCGCCTGTAATCCATCCCTCCAAAGAGACTTCACATTGATCTAAAATTCCATCTACCCGTCGCCGATAAAATGAGGGGAAAAGCCGCACAAATACTTTGCGATAAGCTAGAGGATCGGCTAACATCATTCCTGTTAAAACCAACACTAGCAAAATTTTGAGGACGACTTCCAAAGAGCCAGATACAAAAGCGAAGGAGTTTCCCAATAGCCGATTGACGAAGGGCTGTACTTGTTGGATGAGGCTATTGATATCTGGGATGTAGGGAACTAACTGGTTAGGAATACGAGTTCTCAGGGCATCAAGCCAAGTATTAAAGCGCCCAAATCCTTTAGGAACCTGATTAGTTAGTTCTTGAAACTGCTGTGCAAATGGTGGCACAATTAGCCAGAAAAAACCTACGACACCTGCCAAAAAGATAGCTACTGACAGGAGGACGGCGAATCCACGCCTCATACCTAAGCGTTGGAAGCGTTTTGATAGCCGATTTAAGGTGGTGGCTAATACAACTGCGGCAAACATCAGCAAAAGCACTTCCCGAATTTGCCACAATATGTATAAAGAGAGAAGTATGGCGATTAAGCCGATCCATTGACCGAGTTTCACAGGCTGACTCCCAACGCTTGGCGAGATGCAATTTTCTGGTAATTCAGCTAGGTTAGCTGATTTTCGCCAATTGTGCGTAGATAGTTTGAGTTAATTTTGTTTCTGTGCTTGGAATCGCCACAGTAGCGCGATCGCTATGATCACAATCGGCAATAAAACTATAATCAACGCATTAGTTGCCGTTGCCGAAATTGATAGACTTGGCGCTGCATACTTAATCAATACAGATACCAAAGCTGAAAGTAAAAGCAATTTTAGAATAAATCCTAGCTGATTTTCCATAAAAGTACGATAATATACATTTTTTTGTTTGGTATAGATAAATTTGAACCTTAGAAACTAAAAGCGATCGCTTTTTTATGTCAAACTCAGCCACCCAAAAACCTCTTCTACAGTCAGTTCCAACTCAATACCCTCCAGGATGGGTAATTTATCACCACCTTCATATAATTCCACTCGCTGTCCAGGAAATACCCCCATCACACTTTCGTCTTCTGGGTTGATTAACCAGCCTAGTTCAGTACCATTGCGTGAACAATGCAATAACTTACTCAACACTTTTTTTAACCTTTGATCTGGCGAAAGAATCTCAATTGCCCAGTCAGGATAAATTTCAAAGCGATTAACAATTCTGCCAGATGGAGTTTTAGGAATTCTATCCCAGCGAAATACAGACACATCAGGGACGATAGAAGCGCCGCCGAAGGTGCAGCGGAGTTCTGAGAAAGCGTAAGCAATTTTTTGGCTTTCAGTTACGTCATTAATGAAATTACAAAATTTAGTCTGTAGTCGGCTATGTTCACCTTGAGGCATTGGTTTTTGAATGATTTCTCCGTTAATAAAATCTGATGCTGGTTCAGTTTCCGGCAGTTTGAGGAAGTCGTCTAAAGTTAGTTGGGGTTGACTGGTGATAGTCATAATTAAGTGGTATGGAGGGGAATATTTTAATTATGGAGCGATCGCTATGCTCTTAAGCAAGGTACGCGTTGGCGATCGTAGAGAGAAGCTCGCCTCATACCATTTCACTTTAATAATGATACAAATACGTTGGTAGGGGCATGGCATTGCCATGCCCCTACGAGAAATCTATGTGTATCAAGGTTTTCGTGAAATGGTATTAGACATCGCTCATTTGTCTAGTGTTCCTCGTTCTTAAAACATTTGATTACATATCTGGTTCAATCCCCGCCGCCCGTAATTGTGCTGCTAGTCGTTCAGTACGTTGTCGTTCTTGTTCAGCACGTTGTCGTTCCTGTTCAGTACGTTGTCGTTCTTGTTCAGCTAATTCTAAACCCCAGAGTAGTAGGTTTCCTTGTTCGTCCCACCACCGTAACCACTTTCCTGTGCGGTTTTCACGCATACCTTGCCATACACCCAAATAAAGATTCATTTCCGCTATCCAGTAGCGTTGATTTTCATCAGGCTCTTGCAATATGTACTGTTCTGTGCTTTTTAAGCGATAGCTCTCGAAACTCCCGCTATCTGGCTCAAAGATGATGTAGTTTGGTACTTTTAAGATGCGCTCGTAGAAAAACCATTTTCCTGGGGGATATGTCGCTTTGACAGAATACTCTGTCTCCTGTGTATCGGAAACAAATTCCATCACAATTACTGGTATTTCTCCTTGTAGCTGGGGAGTGTAACTGCGTTTTACCTCTTCGCGTTCAACACGAATATTAGGTATGTATGCCCAATCAGGAGCTTTGATGACCATTTTACCATTCAATGTGGCGCAAATGCCGTAATTCGTTGGAGTTAGGGCTTTTGGGGGGAGTTTGCCAGCATTTTCTAAGCTTTCTGTTAAGGCCGCAGCAAGGAAAGGTTGGTTGATGTTATCCACTGGATCGTTTGGTAGTAGGTAATCGTCGGGTAGTTTTTCCCAAGTGATTTGGTAGTCTTGGGTGAGGGCTGTCATAATGGGTTTCCTTTGTTCTAGTGTTAAAGTCTGAGATTTTACCCTGGTGTTTGACTGTTTTAGATTCCCTCAACACCCTTAAAAAGGGGGTTTATTGGTTACTCATCTTCATCGGGTTCTAAATCGTCGTTTGTTAGTTCCTGATGAGGGATAGCGGCGATAATCGCATCTATTACCTTAGACACTGGTAATATTTCAATATTAAGGTCAGGAAATTTTGTTCCTTTTGGCACGATCGCTCGTGTAAATCCCAATTTAGCTGCTTCTTTTAACCGCAGTTCCATTTGGGAAACCGATCGCACTTGTCCACCTAGTCCAACTTCACCGATTAATACTGTACCGGGATCGACGATGCGATCGCGGAAACTGGCTACAATTGCGATCGCTATTCCTAAATCTACTGCCGGTTCTTCCACATTCAACCCACCCGCAGAAGCAACGTAAGAATCTAACTTAGACATGGGAATTCCCACCCGTTTTTCTAAGACGGCGAGAATTTGCACTAGGCGGTTATAGTCTACGCCAGTTCCAGCCCGCCGAGGGGAAGGGTAGCTAGTGGGACTAACCAAAGCTTGCAACTCTACAACAATGGGGCGAGTGCCTTCACAAGCCACGACAATCGCTGTACCAGGAGCGGGATCGTCACGATTGCCTAAAAATAGCTCTGAGGGATTGGATACTTCTCGCAATCCTTCCGCCACCATTTCAAAGATGCCGATTTCGTGAGTTGCGCCAAAGCGGTTTTTGACTGTCCGTAATAACCGATGGGAGGCAAAGCGATCGCCTTCAAAATACAGTACTGTATCAACTAAATGTTCTAAAACTTTGGGACCAGCGATCGCTCCTTCTTTGGTAACGTGTCCCACAATCAGCATTGTGACATCTTCGTGCTTCGCCACCTTCATCAGTGCTGCGGTACATTCCCGTACCTGAGCTACCGAACCGGGTGCAGAAGTCAGCGCCGGAAAAAACACCGTTTGAATACTATCAATCACCGCCACGTTTGGTTTTAAAGAGTCTATTTCCCGTAAAATTTCTTCTAAATCTGTTTCTGGCAGTACATATAAGTCTGCGCCTATACTGTCAGGGTCTATAGGAAGTGTAGGATCTACTACTGTCACATTCTCTTCATTCACCACACTTAGAGGTTTTGATACTCCTAAACGAGAAGCTCGTAATTTTACCTGCTGTCCCGATTCTTCACCAGTTACGTAAAGGATGCGGTATTTCTGCGCTAGTTTGTTTGATACTTGCAGCAATAAAGTAGATTTACCGATACCTGGATCACCACCAATCAGCACCATAGAGCCGGGGACAATCCCACCCCCAAGTACCCGATCCAATTCTTCGTAACCAGACTGCCATCGGGCGATTTGGCGATCGGTAATTTGATCAAATGTTAAAGAAGCTCGTGCTTTAGCTGGTTTAGCGTGAGATTTGCCATTGCTTTGAGTTGATTGCCAACTACTTACTCCCCCCCGACTAGGAACATCTGCTGAGGACTGGATAGTAATCTGCTCTTCTAGAGAGTTGTAAGTGCCGCAAGCTGGACACTTACCAAACCACTGAGGTGATTCTGCCCCACAATCGTTACAAACGAAAAAGGTTTTTGGTTTTGCCATTCTTAAATATTATTAATTAATCTTAATATTTAGTGAATTCTTGAAAAAAACTAAAAACCGATAATAGTAGTATCTAGAGCTTTTTCCAAATCAATTGATGGAATGATATCTTAATATTATGGTATTAAAAATTAATCATGTAAATTTTTCCTAAAGGAGCATTGAGAAACTTGGAAAGTCATAAAGAAAAAATCTTGGTGGTAGACGACGAAGCCAGCATTCGCCGGATTTTGGAAACACGCCTTTCCATGATTGGCTACGATGTCGTGACGGCTGGCGACGGGGAAGAAGCTTTGGAAACTTTTCGTAAAACTGCTCCTGACCTGGTAGTTTTGGATGTAATGATGCCAAAGCTAGATGGCTACGGTGTATGTCAAGAATTACGAAAAGAATCAGATGTCCCCATTATTATGTTAACAGCCTTGGGGGATGTAGCCGATCGCATCACTGGGCTAGAATTGGGTGCTGATGACTACGTAGTTAAACCATTTTCCCCTAAGGAGCTAGAAGCTCGAATTCGCTCGGTGCTGCGGCGGGTAGACAAAACCAGTGGTTCTGGCATTCCTAGTTCTGGGGTAATTCATGTCGCTAATATTAGAATCGATACGAATAAGCGACAAGTCTACAAAGGCGATGAGCGGATTCGATTGACGGGTATGGAGTTCAGCTTATTAGAGTTGGTAGTCAGTCGCTCTGGAGAAGCTTTTTCTCGTTCGGAAATTTTGCAGGAAGTTTGGGGTTACACACCAGAGCGCCATGTTGATACCCGCGTAGTGGATGTGCATATATCCCGTTTGCGGGCAAAGTTAGAAGATGATCCGAGCAATCCAGAATTGATTCTGACAGCGCGGGGTACTGGTTATCTTTTTCAGCGAATTATTGAACCAGGGGAGGAGTGAGGAGATGAGGCACAGGGAGAGCAGGAGGAGCAGGGGACAAGGAGAATAACCAATGACAAATGACAAATGACAAAACCTGATCCTAATCGAGTTTTGCGGCGTCTACCCATTGTCGTGGGTGGGCTAGGCGCTGTGCTTTTGCTGATTAACCGTTTGTTGACACCAGAATTAACTCAATCCCAATCGCGTGGTGATGTAGTGGGCGTGATTTTGAGTGCGGTGTTAATTTTGACCGGTTTAATTTGGCAGCAAGTTCAGCCGCGATCGCCTGATATTGTAGAACTAATTGGAGAAGAAGGTTTTGTACTCGCAGCAGATTTACCAGAAGCCGTGAAAATTGAACTAGCCTGGGCATCTCATTTATTGTTGACTAATACAGTAACGCGATCGCTCGTGGTGTTTTATCAAGGTAAAGTTTTGTTACGTCGCGGGATTCTGGGTACTAAATCTGAGGTTGTACCAGGAGTAATCTTAAAACAGGTACTCGAAAAACAAAAGCCGATTTATCTAGTTGCGCTAAAAATATATCCAGGTAGGCTTGAATTTGATTATTTACCAGAAAATACCCAAGGTGTAATTTGTCAACCTATTGGCAACCAAGGTGTTTTGATTTTGGCAGCAAATGCTCCTCGCAGTTACACCAAACAAGATGAAAACTGGATTGCCGGAATTGCTGATAAATTAGCCGTTACTCTTAGGAATGTGGATTAAATAAAGTGCAAAAGTAGGGTGTGTTAGCGGAGCGTAACGAACCATTCCAAGTTAAATAAGAATTGCACGTTATTAAATTTGCGTTCCTTAGCTCGACTTTATCCAAACTAAGCGACCTAACCTAAATTAGGGTTGGTCATCTCTCACAATAATTTGTAATTATTACCTCAAATTGACTTGCTCCTATCTATAATTAATTACGAATTACGAATTACGAATTATTAAGTCACCAAGAAGTTAAAAAATTCCACCCTTCCTTTTCTTCCGGTGTCTCTCCTTCTTTTTCTTCTGATTCTTCCGGTGTCTTTAAATTTGTTTGTTGAATTAAATTATCATATTCTCCTGAATCAACCCATTTTAATAACTCGCCAGCCCGCATAACTACCCAAGAAAGCCCAGATTCCGTATAACTTAGTATTTTTGTGATCTGATCCAGATTATCAAAATTATTGGATGCAAACTCGCGGGCTTGGGCGAGGAAATCATCGATTACAGGAGTAGTCAAGTAATCATGTGGCAAACCTGCAAGTTTCATTAGTGTAGTGGTTGCCACACCAACATCCTGACAAGCCAACAAACCAGCACGATCAGCACTGAACCTGGACATCATTCGCCAATTATACAAAGCCAGTTCCACTCCATTGGCTACCAAGCCACCAAACCCAAATGTGGTACTGCTCAACAAATTTTTCAAAGTTGGCATAACAATTGCCATTTGGTGATAAACCATATCGTGACTTTTAATGCGAGTAACTTCGTGTCCCAAAACGTAAAGCAACTCATCCGTGCCAAGCCACTCCATTGCATCTAAATTGATACCGACAATAGGTTTTTCGACCCCAACAATGTAGGTTTGAATGTGACCTGTACCTCGAAACAGATACAGTTCAGGAAGTGGAGCAACATCAAGAATTTGGCAGGTTTCTACAAGTGGTTGATGTAATTGGGGAAAATTACGGGGCGAAATTCTGATTTCACTACCAAGGCTTTGCAGTCTGAGTAAGCGATCTATACCGTATTCGTTAATTTTTTTGAGTAGCAAGGAGACACCAGGCATATTTTGCAAAGAAGCTAAGGCTTTGCGATCAAAGGGGTGTTCGTAGGCTTCGGAACTTAGTCCAGTTAATATTTTTCTCGTCATAGGTTTTGAGCTTTCAAATAGCAGTTTAGGAACCATTAGGCGATTGGAAGGCGCGGCTATACACACCTAGTACAGCACGCTACCATCTCAATTAACAAGGCTTGAGGCTTAAGTCCCTTGTGAAAGGTAGTACTAAGCATTTGTCACCATGTTGCCCAGATAGAATATACAGTAGGGGCGCATAGATGTGTACCCATATTCGGAAATTTGGAAATTTACAACTTTATCTATGCAAATTATTTATTGGCTATTAGTTGCCGTAATGCTTGTGGGTATCATTGGTGCTGTGGTTCCTGCCATTCCTGGTAGCAGTTTAATTTTAATCGCAATTATCATCTGGGGAGTCGTTAGTAATTCCTTTGCGGCGATTAAAATTCCCCTAATTGTGACAATTATTGTTTTGTTTCTCAGTATTGGAGTGGATTTTTTAGCTAGCTATGTGGGAGCAAGACAAGCTGGAGCTAGCAAGTGGGGGCAAATTGGCGCAATTGTTGGTTTAGTGGTGGGATTTTTGGGATTATTACCTACGTTGCCTTTCGGGGGGCCACTGTTAGGAATTTTACTAGGTCCGCTTTTGGGGGCAATTATTGGTGAGTACCTTTACCGACGTGAATTAGGATTGGCGGTTAAGGCGGGTATAGGAATTGTAGTCGGATCTTTGGTTGGAAATTTGATTCAAGGGTTGTTAGCGATCGCAGCGGTTACAGTTTTTCTAGTAACAACTTGGTCACAAGTATTTAGTACTTAGAAGTTAATCAAAAATTTTCCACTACAACTAGATTTATGCAGACAAAAAAATGGAGTAGAAAAGAATAACTAATTATGACACTTGGTTACAGTTTTTCTAGTAACAACTTGGTCACAGGTATTTAGTGGTTAGAAATTAATCAAAAATTTTCCACTACAACTAGATTTATGCGGACAAAAAAATAGAGTAGAAAAGAATAACTAATTATGACACTTAGTTATTCTTTCTACCCCACTTAAAAGTGAAAGAAAAGGATTATCTAGTAAAACAGAGGTACGAAACTGGATAAATTTTATATTCAAGGAGTTAAATTCAAAATCAATTATTTTTTTAATTTTGAATTTGAGCGCCGCGACGTAAAGCTTAAACTGTTTGTGAAGCCTTTTTGCGTTTTTGTAAGCCGGACAAAGCTGCTAATCCCAAAACAGCTAAACTTATAGTGGTTCCTGGTTCAGGTACAGTTTTATTAACGTCCAAGCGAACACCATCGCCAGTGGTGAAGTTACCACCAATATTACCCAGTTTGACCACAAAGGAATTGACATCTTTCAGGGTAACTGTTTGGATATTGCCATTACCACCTGGAGAAATTATTCCTGCAAAAATACCACCATTCACATTCAGAATAGAAGTACCTATATCTTCCACATCAAAGAATGATAGTACTAACTCGCTAATTTGGCTAGTAAAATTAAACTTGAACTGACCAACTTCCAACTGACCATTTTCAGCTAAAGTACCGTCAATATTTCTAGCTACAGGACGGAACCAATTTTCCCCTGCAATTGGGTTAGTTCCTCCATCTATTTTACCGAATGAAATACCAACATACGTATTGTCTGTTGCACTATCATCACTAAATAACAAACTTGGCAAGTAGGCTGCATTATAACTTTCACTGCTTACTGTATAACCATAAGGCACGGTATCAATACAAGTACCAGTAAAACAAATGGGATTTGTTAGCTGAATTTCCCCTTCTGTTGCAGGAACTAAAGAAACAGCTTGAGCTTTGGATATACCGCCAACCAGACTTAGGCTCAGAGTTGATGCGGCAAGTGTAGCAGCTAGAATAGCGAACTTTTTCATGAAATTGTCTCCTGTAATTAGTAATACCTTAGATAAACGTTTAGTGCGTCTTCCTTGGTATATTCGTATAGTAACTAGGCATTTACCTAAGTGCATATACTTCCGTGCCTTGTTCACATAATCTTTACT
>Ga0209591_10000624_pt1 | contig 45393 bp, 36 predicted proteins | sample MAT01_FD_187207 | JGI IMG/M metagenome (GOLD analysis project Ga0209591, IMG submission 187207) | Freshwater microbial communities from Lake Fryxell liftoff mats and glacier meltwater in Antarctica - MAT-01 (SPAdes) (version 2) | ecosystem: Environmental > Aquatic > Freshwater > Ice > Liftoff...
CCGAGGTGCCTTGTGCAAATCAAAAGGTGCTGGTTGACGGGCAAGGCGTTCCTCTAACTCCTCCTGAGTGCGGGAGCATCAACACAATCTGCGCTGCGCCAGTTGCTGGTGTTTGCGTCAGTTGCCCGGTTCCGCCCACCGGATACGTCTGCGGAACGCAGTGCTCGACTATTCCTGGCTATCAGATTGGCGTTGGCACCACAAGAACCATTGCTAAGTGGCGGTGCGGTGACGTCGGATCGACCTTTTGGCCAGCGCAATGTCGCCCCGATGCGAATCCGGCCACCGCCTGCAACTGCAATCAAGCGATGCCGTGCGCGGGTGCCGCTGGTACACCTTGTCAGCAAGGCAGCGTCTGGGTGCAGTGTGGGCCGTAACCAACCATTACTGGACTCGGCATCACTGGACTCGCGTATCTCCTGCCACAAACTGCTACTTGGCCGAACACGCAACTATCTCGAAAGGGATTCTTCATGACCCGACTTCGCACGCCGAATTCTAGTGGCACGCTCTTCATCGCAATCGCCTGCGCGTCTGGAAGCGCTAGTTACGTCCACGCGGACGACCTGCGAGAACGGTGCCTCTCCGCAACCCAATGTCGACTGCTGCTCTTGTCGGTACACGACGTGACCTCGACCGGAACGGACTGGGCGGGTGGAGGCCGGTACACGAAGTCGGCCACCCATCGATCGATCCGTGTGGGCGACCGACTGATGTACGAAAAGGACACGAGAGAAGGAACTGCGGCCGACAAGGCGAACGGATTGTGGGTCGGCTTGATTCGTACATGGGTCGTCGATGACGGCTTCGGCTGGTGGAACGTGGGCCCTGGGGCGCACGCCGATCTGTGGCCGTCCGTGACGTCAGCGCCGGGACTCTCTAACAATTTGCCGGTATGGAGTGGTGACCTTTATCAGCTGTTCTTGCCGACCGTTTCGGATTGCCTGTTTCCGTTCGACCTCGTCGCGCTTCTTCAAGATCCGAACACCACCTTCACAGCCCTCGAAGGGTCGGGTGATCTTGTGCGCGTCGTCGCCCCATTTGTCGGCGCACCAACTGACGTTGCATGGAGCTTCGATCTCGACCTCGATGAGATGGCGCTTCCAGTCGCGTTTCGATGGCCGGGTCTCGACTTTCAACTTCGAGTACTCGAGACAGTTCAAGCTGGCCCACTCGTCATGCCGTCTCTCGCGCGACTCGCACCATCCGAAGTCTGGGCGGCGTGGGACGCGGGTGAAGAGCCGACGCTCGACGCGCTCACGACCATCGTCGATGTGACCCTCGACGATTCAGCGGATGGAAATCCCGCGATTATTGTGAGTGGCGAACTGCCAGTCCCACCGCTGGCAACCCTCGATGAGGTCGTGGCTTCGCTTCCCGCTGGTACGCCAGTCGGTGATATGACGATCGGGCGGTTCTATCTCGCAGGTGCCGGCTCCGCGTCAGCGCTCGGCGAGTCCGCGTGGGCGCGGGCGAGCGAAAAGATGACTGGATGGACACCAGCCGAAGCGCGCGGCGCTGTTCCGACACGCTGGATACTCGGCCTCGGCTGCGTTGCTGCTGCGGGATTTGGTTACTTCGCCACAACGCGGCGTCGCCGCGCCGTCTCACCTCACCGAATAGAACGCGACTAGCGCCCCGCGGGTCGTCGCACTCCACGCGTTCGCAATGCGCTGCGCGCTCGACCCGCCAGCGTGGTCGCTCGAAGCGCATCCCATCCGCACGTGCGCTGCGCCAGCACCGGCGGCCGCTCCGGCGCTTGCTGCGTGAAGCGAAGTTCGAACGAGTTCGGCAGTTCGCCTTCAGGCAACAGCCACGCAGTCGTGTCCCCGGGCGCTGCGGTAGGGCCGACCCAGTCGATTCCATCGATGATGGCGGTCCGCCAAGCCACCACTCGTCACCCGCGCGGCGGCGACGTCGGGCCACTCCTGCTGCACGATGATCGGAATTTGATCGGACGCGAACACGAGGTGTGGGGCAATGTGCGATGCGGAACGAATCGCGGGGCGAATGGTCGCTACGGCTGTTGCTCGATCGATGACGTCATTGTCAACGAGACGAGCGTGATTGCAAGACTCACGCGCGATCGATGCCGCAGCAACCAGAGAATCGCACCGCGCGACAGAACATCAGCGCCGCACTCAGGGCAGCGCGCGGGCAGCGGTTCGCCTTCACCGCGCAGCGCGGTCGTTCGAGTCCGTGCCAGCCGCGACCGGCGCTGAGGCCGAACCACATGCATGCGAAACCAATGGTGACGCCGCATGCCGATCCGATCACAACTTCCAGCATCGGCGCAAGCGTGACACGGCGATCAAGCTCGACGTTCAACGAAACGCCGCCCGGCCACCACTGACGTCCGTTTGCTGGTGCTGGCACCACCAGATGGGTGTGCCCATCGAGAAAGCGCCGCTCGTCGGCGTCATCGGCCACGTGCTCGGTTGCAAAACGATTCGGGCGGTGTCGGGCGTAGCTACTCCTCACTCGCAAGCGGAAGCAGGCCCCGGTGCGCAAAAAAATAAGGAGCTCGCCGCGGACAACGGCGGTCGCGGCGCTGTCGGACACACCACGTTCAACGAGAACTCTGACTCCGCTGTCGAGCGGAAACCAACCGTCGTAACGACGGCCCGTGCTGCCATCTTCGGCGCGCCAGACGCGGGCTCGGCCGCCAACGTCAATCGCGTCAATACGTACAAGGGTGGTCGTAGCAGCCGCTGTGGTGGTGGCGCCACCGCGAGCGAAGCTAAGCACAAGAATCATCTCATCCGCGTCCACCGAAGGAATCGCGTCGAACCTGAGGTCACCGCCAAAAAGCGCGAGCACCGACTTATCGAGTTGCAGCGGTCCGACAACCTCGACGACGGCCTCGGTGAAGTCGACTAACAGATCGCGATTCGCCCCGCGATTCATCGGGTTCACTGTCGCGTTCTAGGCTGGCGCGGCGATCGCTGCGAGAAACGCTTCCGCCGCGCCGAGCGACATGCCGTCTCTTAGTCGCGTTTCCAGAGAGGCGATATTGTCATTCGATATGTCCTCGCGCAGCAACCATCCGAAGACCGGTGCGGGCAAGAGCTCGCGCCACTGTCGACCGCTCTCGCGCAGCTGGACGGAATGTATGACGAACCAAACGCAGGTCGCGATGAATACGAGCGCTGCGACAGCCGCTCAAACTGGCCGCCGACGCCCGCTGCGCACCGTGTTCGAACTCGCGAGCTGAGCGCCGCAGTCGCAGACGCACGGCTCGCGCCACCCAAACGGCCGCACGTCACGCCTGCACGCTCGGCACATCGGTCGCGACGGGTCAGCTCGACCCACGATGGCCAAGAGCGCGAACACGACAGCGCAACCGACAAGGAGCGCGACCACAACCATCTGCAAACCGTCGACCATTCGAGCGCGAGTGTACTGCGCGGTCGCACCTGAGTCCGCCCTACTTTCGTGGACAACCGTTGGGCGAGAGTTCTCGCCAGGGTGGGTGTCCACGGATGTGAGGCAAGCTCAATGTCAAGCGCACCCCCTCCACCACGGCTGCGCTTCGCTACGCCGCGGTCCCCCTCCCCCAACGAAACGTTGGGGGAGGATACGACGGCGTCGTACGCTACGAGTGTTAGGCCGCCTGCATCCTCCCCCAATGCTCTGCATTGGGGGAGGGGGACCATCGCGCTTCGCGATGGTGGAGGGGGGACGTCAGACGTGCTCGCGCCTTAATCGAATCGCTTCCAAGATTCGCGCTGCGACGCAGTCCACGTCACGAGTGACTTCAGCCTCCGCAATGTGCACGACCTCCCATCCTTCACCTCGCAAGAACGCCTCACGCGCCGGATCATCGCGCTCGCGCGTCCAATGTGACGAACCATCGAGCTCAATGGCGAGCAGTACGAGGCAACAAGCGAAGTCGACCACGTAGGGACCGATCGGATGCTGCCGACGGATTGCGACGCCGAGCGCTCGACGATCGCGCAGCCGCGACCAGAGTTTCGTTTCCGCTGGAGTCAGTCGCTGACGAAGTGTGCGCGCTCGAGCAATGGCGCGCGGGTCTGGAATGATCATGCGCTTGAAGCTGCGCGCTGAATCAAGCTGCGGATGAATTCGGCTGCGGATTTCTGGCGCGGGAAGATGTCAGGCGCACCCCCACCACCACGGCTGCGCTTCGCTCAGCCGGTACGTTCCGCTTCACGGCACCCAAGCGCCGAGCAAGATGCCCCGGCCGATGCTGTTCGAGGTACCGTCGCGGCGCCGCCGCGCCGATCGCCATTGGGGGCGGACGACACGTCGAGCGAGGTTCTTCACCGTCGACATGAGGCGGCTCCATCTTAGACTTGCTTCAAGACGCTTCGCCGCGCTGTAGCACCATGACCGCTGGACCGAGTCTACCTCGCGGATCAGCCCCGGCAAACAACGTACACATGAAATCGGAGCGCCTTCCCATATGACAGTTACGACCCTCACTTTCATCGGCGCTGCTGCCGTGCACGTCGCCGTGCTCGTGCGCGTGATGCTACGGCCGCACCGCGAGCCAGCGTCGCGCATCGCCTGGGTGGCGGTGGTGCTGGCGCTGCCGGTGTTCGGACTGCTGGCGTACATCCTCTTCGGTGAGGTCAACATCGGACGCTCGCGTGTCGAACGCGTGCGCGCTGTGGAACGGCGCATGCCAGAGTCGGAGCCGAGCGGGCCGTCCGATCTGGCGAATATGCGTGCCGAGCTTCCCGACCGCTACGCTCATTTGTTTCAATTCGGTCGAGCATTGAACAACTTCGAGCCCGTCGCGGGAAACTCCGGGCGTTTGATGTCTGACTCGAACGCAGCAATCACGTCGATCGTCGCCGACATCGATGCCGCGAAGGAGCACGTCCATGTTCTGTTCTACATCTGGCTAACGGATACCGACGGCTGCCGCGTGGTGGATGCGCTCGTGCGCGCCGCAGCGCGCGGTGTGACCTGCCGCGCAATGGTCGACAATCTTGGTTCGCGATCGATGATCAAATCCGCGCAGTGGGAGTCGATGCGCGCCGCAGGTGTGAAAGTTGGCGTCGCCCTCGGCATCAATCATCCAGTGCTGCGTGCGCCCTTTCGGCGTATGGATCTCCGCAACCATCGCAAGATCGTCGTCATCGATAACGCGATCACCTACTGCGGTAGCCAGAACTGCGCCGACCCTGAGTTTCGTGTGAAGCCGAAGTTTGCGCCGTGGGTGGATGCCGTCATGCGCTTCGAAGGTCCGGTCGTGCGGCAAAACCAACGACTGTTCGCGATCGATTGGATGAGTGCGACAGGTGAAGACATCGACGCGCTCTTGTGCCTGCCCGTGCGTGCGCCGGCACCGGGCTTCGTCGCGCAAGTCATCGGCACGGGACCGACAGCTCGCTCCTCGGCAATGCCGGAGATGTTTGTAACGGTCATCTACACGGCGCGGCGTGAACTCATCGTCACCACTCCGTACTACGTGCCTGACGAGTCGCTCCAACGAGCGCTGTGCTCATCGGCGTACCGCGGCGTAAGAACGACGATGATCGTTCCGGCACGCAACGACTCTTGGATGGTCGGTGCTGCGATGCGAAGTTACTACGCCGAATTACTCGATGCGGGCGTCATCATCTACGAGTACGTGGGCGGATTGTTGCACACCAAGTCGCTCACGCTCGACGGTGAGATCACGCTCATCGGCTCGGCGAACATGGACCGTCGTAGCCTCGAGCTGAACTACGAGAACAACATACTGATGCACGACGCGGCGATGACAGCAGCCATGCAGGAGCGGCAATTGCAATACGTCGCTCACTCGAAGTTGGTGACGCGCGAGTCAGTACACGCTTGGTCGGCGGTGCGTCGTCTCTGGAATAACACACTCGCGATGCTCGGGCCGATCTTGTGACGCACGAGCGGTCAGCCGTACACGCCGAGCGCCGAGCTGCACTTGAATGTGTGCACTCGAATGCGCGTGGCCACTGTGGCTTCCGGTCATCGGCGAACATCGCACATGCATGGGTGCAGAAGAGCGGATGCGTCAGAACGGCGTCGAACGAACAGTCGTCGACGACCCGCGCTGCGTCGCGCTGATGGAGCGCCTCAAACGCGAGAAGTCGGCGCTTTGGTCGGAGGACATTGGCGAGGACTGAACGCGTATTGCACTCGCATTCACGTCGTGTACCTCAGTGCTTCATCCAGCGCGACACGTCCTACATCATGACATGCACCGCAAGCGGCGGACCTTGATCGTCAGTGCTGTCGCTTGTCATGCGGAGGAGCGTTGTGCGATCGGGCGAGAGCTGCATCGTGCCGCGCGCGGACGCTCCTCCCACGAGCGTCGCGACGTGTGAATTTGATTTGAGATCCAGCACCGCAATCCCCCCGCCGTCAATGAGCGCGGCAAACCAAATGTGCTCGTCGCCGGCGATCAAGGGATACTCGATGACCTGCGAGGAGATCGGCAATCGAATGCGCTTCTTGGTCTCGATATTCCAAAGCGATGCCACGCCGTTGGCACCGCACGATGCGATGTTGCCTTGGCCTCCAGGCCATGAACCTTTCGGCAATCCAGGCAGCGGCACGACGCTCTGCGCGGCGAGGTCGATCAGCCGGACCGGATCACTTCGTTCAAAGAAGAACGTCACGAGGACGCGGCCCGGCCGAAGTGGCGCAATGCTCGGGATGAGGAAGTGCGGATGGTTAGGCTCAGTCGACGGAGGTCGCTTCCACACCAAATCCGAAGTTCCGTTGACGAGATTCACCTTGTAAACAGCGCCGCCCGGAGCGCCGAAACAGAGCGAATCACCTACAACCACGAAGTTCTCCTACGCCGAGCTCTCATCGGTCTCGGGCAACTTGGCCAATGATCGCGCGGTGCATGTTGCATGGTCAAGCGTGTAGATGTGGGTCTTGGAGCGGAGCAACGTCGTGTTTCCCGGACCAACGCCAGCGCCAACGCCGCCGACGCTGCTATGGATCAGCACGACCTGTTCGTGCTCGGGCACGATGATCGGTCTGTCCCTCAAAGTCCCGGTTGCGACGTCCATCTCGAGCAAACGCGGCGCGGCCTCATCCCCGCACCCATTGGACGTAACACCATAGACGTGTTCACGGTCCGACTTAGGATCGAGTCCGACGTATGCGCCCGGCTTCATGAACGTCACTTGCGTGAGCGGTCCGAATGACTCGGGCTTTGTCGCCGTGATGATTTCGCCGCGCGATACGCGCTCGAGCGCCGCGCGCATGGCTTTGATCTGATCATCGCGGTCCGACGCCTCAGCGCCCGGATCGAACGTCGTTTCCGGAACGCCCTTCAAGATGATGATGGCTGCGAGATCCTTGACGCGCATGATCTCGCCATCAGGTCCTCCGTAGTTAGTTCCCACGGCCGATGCGTCGGCGAGCAACGGCGTGAGCATGGTCGTGGCCCAATCCGGGATCGATTTCGTGTGCGCGATCGCGCACAGTCCAGCAACGCGCACCGTCGGATCGCGCTGATCGAACGCAGTTTGGAATGCCGACGGTGCCGCGGCGGACATGAAGCTCAACGTGCGCCTCAGCAATAGCTCGTGGGCGTATTGGTCGGAGTCGCGTGTGGGCGCCGTCGCTGCGGCGACGATTCGTTGGGCCAGCAGATCCGGCGCAGCGGCTGCAGTCGCTCGTCCGACCAGCGGCCCGACGTGGTCCGGGTCATGTGCCTCGCGCAGGCGTTCGATCAGCGCGGGCGCGAGCGCAGTCGTCTCGCGGGCGAGGATCGCTGGCATGACATGGTCGGTGACTCGCGAATCGCCTCCGCGTAGCGCCTTCGTGAAGAACGCTGCGGTCTCGTCGGGAAAATAGAACGCAAGGCGCGCCAGCGCCCGCTCGTTGTCCGGTCGTCTTGTCTTCCACTGCTCAAGCTTTGTCGTGCTTGTGCGTTCCACTTGTTCGACCAACGAGTCGAACAGCATCGTGGCCGAGTGATCGGACGACCAGATCTTGCGAACGGCAGCAGCGACGTTCGGATTGTGAACCGGACTTCCCAACTCAAACATGATGGGTTTGTGATCCCACAGCGTGTACGTTCGATCGACGATCTGTCCGAGCACGACGAAGCACAGGTCGCCGCGACAGATCTTCAGGTTCTGGTTCTCATGAGGCGCGTTCTTGTCTGGTTCGGGCACAAGCTCTTGAATGATGGCGCGCTCGCGGTCGTTCGCTTCCTTCAATCGCATCGGGTGGTATTCGTCTTCGCTGATACCGCCACCGATTCCGAAGCCCGTTTGCTCTCCGAGCGGTGTCGCGTCATCGATCGACTTCAGCAGCGCGGGAGTCGCCTTTGGACCCAGCTCGATCAAGCGCCACGCTGCGGGCACGTATCGCAGCCGAAGATCGCCGGCGGCTCTCGAGATCGCTTCCGCTGGCGAATCAATCGCGTCATCGGGCAGGTTGCTGGCGAAGACCGACATCAGCGAACTCGAGTCTCTGCTCCACACTCTCGCGTCGACTCGAAGCCCTTTGATGAGTCGATCGATCTCCGCCCGCTCCTGGTCGGTCGCAGTTTCGCGTGATGGATTGACCACGACATGACGAAGAGGCGCGAGCGGGAGCCGAACTTCTTTCGGCGCCCGATCTTCGCGAACCCGCGCCTGAGCGCTGCACTGCTCGGGCACCAGCGCGATCGCGCAGGCAATTCCGCAGGCGATCGAAGTCCACTTGCTCATGGGTTCGTCCACTTCGACACGTCCCACATCGCGACGTGCACCGCGATGGGCGGGCCTTGCTTCTCATCGCCACTTTCGCTGACGATGCGAAACAGCGTCGTGCGGTCATGCGACAGTCGCACGCCTCCGCGCCCCGGCGTTCCGCCGTTGAGCGATGCGACCTGCGATTTTGATTGCAGATCGAGCATTGCGACGGAGCCATCCTTGAGTTCAACGAACAAGAACCGCTCGTTTCCTGTGTCCACGAAGTTGGTCATCTCCTGCGAAGGAATCGGCAGACTGACCTTCTTGCGCGTCTGGAGGTTCCACAACGACACGATGCCGTTGAGGTTGTCCCACGCGAACTTGCCCCAACCACCAGACCATCCAAGCGTCGGCAAGTCTTGAAGCGTCTCGATGCCGCCCGATGCGACATCAATCAGTCGCGGCGGTTCGTCATGCGCAAAGAAGAACGTCACGAGCATTCGTCCAGGGTTGACCGCGACAATCGTTGCGTTGTTGAAGTGGGGATCGTTCTGGTCCTTGGATGGCGGTCGCTTCCACAGCGCATTCGTGGCGCCATCGACGAGGCTGACCGTATACACGGTGCCATCCGAGGCGCCATAGCAAAGCTTGTCGCCGACGACTGCCGCCTTTTGCAACATGGGCCGATCGCCCGCATCGGGCAACGTCGCTAACACTCGCACTGTACTGGTCGCATGGTCAAGCGCAAACACGTGCGTCTTTGACGTGAGCAATGTCGCGCCGCCCGGTCCGGTGCCTTGCGACATGAGCGTCACGTCTTCGTTGCCAGGGACGACGATCGGAGTGTCCTTGGTCGCGCCGCTTGCGACGTCGATGTCGAGCAGCCGCGTCGATCCGCCGCACGCCAATGTGATGCCATACACATGCTCGTGCGTCGACAGCGGATCGAGCCACACGTATGCGCCTGGCTGCGCGAACGTCACCTCGGCTAATGGGGCTATCGACTCAGGCTCGGCGACTTCGATCGTCGCGCCACTCGCGATGCGATCGAGGACTGCGCGAAGGGCGTTGATCTGCTCGTCGCGGTCTGTCGGCTCCGCGCCAGGATCGAACGACGTTCCGCGGACGGCCTTCGTGATGACGATCGCTGCCAAGTCCTTGACGCGCATCTGTCGTGCCGCCCCCGAGGCGCCGTACATGGCGGGCACGTCAGAGGGATCATCGAGTAGCGCGACTAACATCGTCGCGGTCCATTCGGGTGGAACCTTCGCGTGATACAGTGCGCTGAGAGCCGCCATGCGCGCGACTGCCGAACGCTGGTCGAGCACGGCTAGGAATGCCGGTGGTGCCGAAGCTGGCATCACGACCAACGCCCGCCGAAGCAACCGCTCGTGTCCAGGTGCGCCGTATTCGGGCGGTGCGGTGCGGGCGGCGGCGGCAATCCGCTGCGCCATGATGTCAGGCGCGGCTGTCACCAGAGATGGGCCCAATAGACTCGCGAGGGTGTTGGGGTCGTCCGTTTCGTGCAACCGGCGAACCAGCGCTGGCATGACAGTCGGATTCGCGCGGCTCACAAGCGCCGCCCACACGCCTTCAAGTCTTGGGTCACTTGCTTTGATCGCCTTCACGAAGAATGACGTAGTCTCCTCCGGGAAATTGAACGCGAGTCGAGCGAGGGCCTGCGCGCCGGCGCATCGCGGTGAGTTCCAGACGTCAGGCTTCTCCACCGCATCGCGAACCCCATCACCGACGAGCGAATCGAAAAGCGTCGTCGCCGGATAATCAGACGACCAGATGCGGCGAACCGCCGCCGCTACCTGTGGGTTGTGCACCGGACTGCCGACTTCGTGAACCTGGTGGAGCCGGTCCCAGACCCGATAGTTGCGGCCGACGATTTCGCCCAAGATCGCATAGCAAAGATCGCCACGGCAGATCTGCTTGCTGGCGTCGCCCCATGGACTCAACTTCTCCGGCTTCGGCACGAGCTCCTGAATGATGGCGATCTCGCGCCCGCTCACGCCGCGCCACGACATCGGTCGCGAGTCGTCCTCACTAACAATCCCGCTGAATACGCTGTTGGAGCTGTCGGCGATCGGCGTTGCGTCATCGACAGCGGCGAGGAGCGCGGGGAGCGCCTTCGGCCCCAGCTCGATAAGTCGCCACGCTGCCAGCACCAAAGTAAGTCGCCTGTCACCGGAATCGCGCGAGATTGCTTAGGCCGGCGCGCCGAACGTGTCCTCTGTCACGGAGCTCATGAAGATCTGCGCCACCGGGCCCCAGGTCGATTCGAAACCCGGTTCCGCCGTGCGCAACTCAGCGATGAGTTTCGTAATCTCAGCGCGCTCGCTGTCGGTGAGAGCGTTGCGCGAAGCGCCAACGAAGATGTGATGAAGCGGCTCGAGCGAGATCCTATTGTCCAGCGCCGCCTGTTCGTTCGACTCCTGCGCAGGTGCGCCCATCACGAGCGCCGTGATGCACACGATTCCGACGACCGCAAATGTCCGGATCGTCATGCTGGCCTCCTTGGGCTGCCACGCGACAGTGCTTCTTGAATTGCCGCGACTGTCGGGGCAGCATAACGGACAAACCCATGCGCCCGGCCCGCCGGTTCCAGCCGCGGCAACCAGGCGCACGACGCCCCTCGAACTAGTGCCTCGTTAGTCCCTTCGGCGGCGAACGCCGACCGCCGAGCTGCGCGCGAATGCGTGTGGCCACTATGGATTGTGTCTCGCATGAACTCACGGGCAAGCATCGTCCGGATTGCGCGGTCCTGTCCTGCTCGACATCTCGCGCACCCCATCCACCACCGCTTCGCGGCGGTCCCCCTTCCCCGGCGGACGGAGCGTCCGCCGGGGAAGGATGCTGAGAGGGGACCGCGTGCTTGCGTTCACGCCGTATCGAGTAGTTCTAGCTGCAGCCACAAGGCGCACGACGCGCCTCGGACTGGTGTCTCGGTCAGCCGTTCAGCGGCACACGCCGAGCTGCGCTCGAATGTGTGGGGCCACTGTCGCCTTCGACAGGCATCATTATCGATGGTGAGACACGATGCTGTCTCTCACCGATTGCGTTCAAGCCAGTACGCGAGAAACGCGCGGAGCCGCGGCAGCGACTCGCGATCCTTCACACGGTTTGCGGCGGTCTTGCTCGCGACGATGTCCTCGGGATGACAGACTGGAAATCCGTCGATCTCGATGCGCCGCTTCCAGGCCGACTCGAAGCCCTCGATGCCGTCCGGCGCAAAGACGAGATCAAGATCAAACGGTCCGTTGCGTAGCTGTACGAAGTCCTTGCCTCGCGCGATCTCGGCCGCTTGTTCCGGCGTCAACCCGAAATCGAGCTCGCGGAGCGCTTCGACGATCGCAGCGCAATTCGCTGGCGTCTTCTCGACGAACACGTCTGCGTCCTGCGTCGTGTCGGGGTAGCCGAGGATGATCGCACCAGACTTGCCGATGAAGAGGAAGCGAACCTCGCGTCGCGCGAAGACGTCGCGAATCTCTTCGGCCTGTCGATACTCAAATGCGGCCATAGCCGAGCCAATCAGGAAGCGCGGATTGACACCACTCGCGGTACTCGCGCATCGATGCGAACGCGCGGAAGTCTGCGTCGTCCATGACCGGCTTGTGGGTCCGGATGAAGGCGTAGCGGAATCGATCGCGCAGACTTCGTCGCGACGCGGCATCGAATTCCTCGCGCAGCTCGGCCAGATCCCGAGGCGACACGATGATTCCCGTAGCGGGGTCCTGATCGGATGGCGGATTGGAATCTCGCGCCGAAGTCATCACCGCAGGTCCTCGTTGAGGGTTAGGCGACTGGAACGTCCTTGTGCGGCCTTCAAGTTCCCTTGAGTTCCGGTCATGAAAACGATCGTACCGCACTATTGCGTTCTTAATTCGATGCTGAGCATCTCTTGGCTTATCCCCCCCGCTCTGAGTGTTGACCGAGAGGGTAGTTGTGCGGGATGTGCACGGGGAGCATAACGGACACACCCATGCGCCCGGCTCGTCAGTTCTAGCTGCAGCCACAAGGCGCACGACGCGCCTCGGACTGGTGTCTCGGTCAGCCGTTCAGCGGCACACGCCGAGCTGCGCTCGAATGTGTGTGGCCACTATGGATTCCCACGGGCACGCATCGTCCGGATTGCGCGGTCCTGTCCTGCTCGACATCTCGCGCACCCCATCCACCACCGCTTCGCGGCGGTCCCCCTTCCCCGGCGGACGAAGCGTCCGCCGGGGAAGGATGCTGAGAGGGGACCGCGTGCTTGCGTTCACGCCGTATCGAGTAGTTCTAGCGCAACTCTCCGTCCCGGCTTGCGCGCGTGCGGAAGCTCGCGCGCGGCCCGCAACTTTCGCAGCTGGCGATCTCCGCACTCGTCCGCTCAGTTCCGAATTGTCTTTCACCCGCAGCTGCCCTGACAGCCCGGCGCGAAGCTCACTTCGCCTGGTCACGCTGAAGTGAAAAGCCCCGCGCGGAACGTTCGTCCCGCGCGGGGCGGATCGGTTCCCAGCGACGTTCGCTGATGCAACCGAGGGGGTGTTTTATCTCGTCAGCCGTGCGTCGCCCGATCGTTGGCTGTACGGCACCCACGGCTGCGGCGCACTAGCGGCGCCGGGTCGATTCGCGAACCCATCGATGCGCTGATGCGCCGCGATACTCGAGGGCGCCGCTCGCTCTTCGTACTCGGGCGCGCTCGCTCCTCTTGCAGCGAGTGCGCTGGCCTCGTTGGTGTCGTCGCAAAGACCAACGAGCATGCGATCACCGTCCGTCCTCGAAAACGCGGGCGGATTCGAGGATCTGCCAGCCGATCGGGCGAAAGGAAGGGAACCGCGCCATCGCTCCAGCGAGGATCCGGATGTCGTCGGCATCGAGGAGCCAGTCGGGCTCAAAGCCCGTGATGTCGTGCACGCGACGACGACGGTAGTGCTCCATTGAGAAGGCTTGCTCGCGCATCGACCAGTTGTCGAGACGTTCGGCGATATCCATCGCCTTGTTAGAGCAGACTGCCATCGCGCGATGCAGCTCGCGCCCTTCAAGATGCCGCAGCGCCACGTTGCAGCCGATGATCGCCCACCATCCATACGACTCGAGTCGATCGCCGCGCGGGATTTCGTCTATGTCTTCAGCCTCGCCGAGACGCTCGAAGATCTGCTGAATCACATCGCTGGGTTCGATGTCGTCGAGCACCGCGGCGCATTCAAGCAGTCCGCCGCGGCACGTCGCGGCAACCGCCTCATACGACAAATCGTGGTACTCGTCAGACAGCCGCAGATAGCGCTCGCGCGCTCGTTCCAGATCAACGCGTGCTCGGATCGCAAGGTCGCGGCGCGCGCTCGCGACCGACTGCGCCATCTGTCGGCGAAAACTGTGACCGCGCACATAACACGCGAATGCTTCACCAACCCGCTCGAGGCGCGAGCGGGGCGGCCTTTCCGCGAACCCGACGATGAGGTCCGCCGCCACCGCCCGCGCCTCGACGAGGTGCCAGAGCGCGTAATGCGCGTTTGCTAGATTGGCCTGAAGCATGAGGCGCACGTCGTCGCGCACTTCCCCCTCGGCGAGCCCACTCTGCACCGCTTCAAGACTTCGCACGTAGCGCCCACGCAGGTCCCATGCGCCGCTCTCTCGATTCGCCGCAATCGCGCGCTCGGTCGACGTGGCAGCGACGTCGCGCATCTGTTTCGACAGTGCGAGCATGCGCTGCGCGTCGCCTGCCCGATGAGCCGCATGCGCGCTCAAGTCGAGTTCTTCGAACGACACGCCCGATGCTTCAGCGTGCGGTTCCTCCAGCCACACCGCTTCCGCCACATCTCCGAGTCGCCAATCGAGAACGTCTGCAATTCCCACCACGAAATCGAGCTTGGGATTGCCGCTCTCTGGCACGAGTTTGCTCGCGTCACGGCCGAGCGCGTGCGAGAGCTGTGCTCGCGTCCAGCCTCGGTAGACGCGGGCGAGTTCCACGAATCGGTCCAGTCGCTCTTTTCGGATGCATCCCGCCGCTGACATGCTCACTGCCTTTCTTCGCTTCGCCCCGTTTGCCCTAGTCGAGATTGGTCCCTAGTCGAGATTGGTCCAGACTGGTCCTGAGAGTGGTTCAGACTGGCGTTCCACATCGCCCTCCCGCAGGCCGAGTGACACCCGCGGCGGCGCGGGAATCACGCCGGGCGCCGACGCCCCCCGACCTGTCGCATTTCAAGCCTTCCCCGCCGCCGCCGCCGAACCGCCCCGTCACCACACACCCTAGAAAAGAATTTCGCGCTCCGCGCATGCGCGCGATGTTCGAAATTTCCCCGAGACTGGGTCGAACGACCGAAGGAAGATGACTGGACAACAGGACGACCGATTGTGACGGCGGTGTCCGTTACCATTCGGGACCTTCACGTTGTGTTCACATCGGGTTTCCTTCCCTTCTCGTCGCTCGGCCGCCACTCACTCCTATGCCAGCGCTCCAGACTTCACCCCGTCGCGAGATCCTGCCCGAAACGCGCCACTCAAAGACGCACAAGTTCGCGATCGGGCACCACGAGGGCTACCTCACGGTTGGCCTCTTCGACGACGGGCGTCCCGGTGAAATCTTCATCAAGATGAGTAAGGAAGGCTCGACGTTGTCGGGCCTGATCCAAGGGTTCTGCCGCGCGTTCAGCCTGTGCCTTCAGCACGGCCTGACCGTGGAAGATGCCGTGGACCGCTTCCGCGGCATGCGCTTCGAGCCGATGGGCGCGACGAGCAATCCGGAGATTCCGGAGTGTTCATCCATTCTTGATTACGTCGCGCGCTACCTACAGCTTGAGTTCGTCAGCAAGCAGACGTAACTCTGCGGTAGCAACAAATCGGCCCCGCCAAGGCGAGCCTCAGCGGGGCCGGGGAGAAATGGTTGCCGCGAGAGATGTGCGGCGATCAACAAGAAGTCAATGCGGTTGAGCCGCCCGGACCTTGCACCGGTCTTGACGCTTTTCTAACCCAGTGTGAAGACGTCGCGGTCGTACGCGCGGAGGAAGCCCGCACGAAAGATGTTGCGCTCCGAGGGCGTACCCGCAAAACACGTCACGAAGGCCGTGTCGCAGCCGACGTTGCGCGCCCGCGCGAGCCGCGCCTCGAGGAGCGCCGCTTGGGCACCGCGACCGCGAAATTCGGGCAACGTGCTTGCGCCGGTCAAGATCGCCACGCGACCGCCGCCGCGCTCGCGTGGCACATCCATCCACGAGACGCGGCCGCCAGCAGCGGGAACCCCGTCGAAACGGGCTATGTAGGTCGCGCTTCGCGCGATCGCGAAATTGACCCTCCCGAAGTCGATCAAGTTCGGCGGCCCCGGCTTGCCTTCGTTGAACCCCCTGCCGACGACGTCGTCGGCTATCGCGGCCGTGTTCGCGTCGACGGGTTCGATGACGAGAGATGCGTCGGCGTCGCGCGGGGAATCAGGCGCGACGCCGCGCCCGCTCGGGCTACGAAGATCGATCGCGTAGATCCGCAGTCGTCGCGTGAGCTGGGCACCGCGGGCGCGCAGCATCGCGAGAAGTGCTGGCGACGTCGAAGGCGCTGTGTCGAAACGAACCGGCTCACCCCAGCGCGCGAAGAAGCGTTCGATCGAAGCGAACGCAGCGTCGTTAAAGGCCGCGGGTGCAGCGAAGCCTCGGGCGACGTTCAATGGACCGCCCTTCCCAAAGAAGCAGGCGACGCCGCCCGCCACTTCGAGGAGTTCGTACGGCGTCGCGACACGAAGCGTGCCCGCGGTCGCGATAAATCGACGCAACGCCTCGGATTGTGCTGCTTCCGAGCGAAGTGAAAATGCGACCGCGTCACCAGTGGAAGACATGATCAAGGTGCATTCCCCGCCGCGTTCGCATCGGCGATGGCAGGCGGCGTGTTCGTCGTCCGGTCGATCCATGCTGCGACTTCGTTCCAAGGGGTCGTGCCGAGCACCCAGAAGAGCCCAATGTGCCCGACCGGGTCGGTCCAGCGCTCGGGCTCGCCCAGTTCGCGCCACAGTCGATCAGCGGTTGAACGCGGCACGATCGCGTCGAATCGAGCGTCGACTAACAGAACGGGTATGTTGTCGAGCGACCAGAGCGCTCGCTCCGGGGCGAGTGAACACGCCTCACGAAACGACTTTGCCCAAGCCGCCGTGTCTTCGTCGTTAGGAAGCTTCGCGCCGACCTCGCGCAACCACGCGCGACCGAGGCCACCGCGCAGCATGATGTCGTCGACGCCCGCTCCACCGCCGATGAGCACCGCGGCGCTAAGCGTCGGCACGCCCGACGATTGCGACACGAGCGCCGCGCAGGCTGGCAGCTCAAGCGCACGCAAGCTCGAACCAACCATCACGAGCGGCTTCTCAGCAAGCGCTGGCTCATTCGCCACCAGCAATTCAAGAACCATCTGGGTTGCGTACCCGCTGTCCGCCAGTTCATCCGCGAGCATGGCACCGAGATCGGCGGAAGTTTCACCAGTTCCAAATGTCGAGCGCTGCAGCACCCGAAGCGGCCGAAGAAAGTCAGCGAGTTGGAAAGAGACCACCCGCCAACCACGATCGCTGAGCGAGAAAAGCGTCGCCTCCACGTCTCTAGGTCCGACCAGACTCGGTAAAAGCACGCATGTTCCGACGGGCGGTCGGCCCCGGCATTCAACAATCAGTATTGGCCGAAGGTGATCTGCGTTCAGCGCGAACTCGGACGGCTCGCTTCGCGCCGGGCCATCGGGTCCCGCAGCGAATTCGAGCGTAGCGGGAACTGAGAGGCTCGCCGCCGACGTGAAAAGGAGCCACCGCCCCGCTCGCTTGAGTCCCGTCGGGTTGTAGCTCTGCTTGAAGCGGACACCGAGGCTCGGCATCTCGATCGTGGCTGACCAAGCGCTGTCGTCCGGTGTGATGAGTTCCATCAGCGCGCCATGCTCGTTCTTGCACTGCTCAACGAGCGCGACGCCGGGCGTTGCCGACTTTACCTCAAGGACAACGTCGCGCTGCTCGCGCTGTGGCCAAGCGATCGGTGCTCGCTCCGCTCTCACCGACGCGGGTCCGCCGCTCGTGCGCGTCGCGCAGCCAGTGGCGCACACGAGGGCCGCCATCACCAGCACGGCGGATAGCACTCTCACTTCTTCTCCCGAACTGCATCTAACTCCTCGTCAAATCGCCACGCCGTATGAAAGTCGTTGGTCAACGCATCACCGCGAAGAATTGCACGAACAAGTTCGACCGGCATGTTGTGCTGATGGAGAATCGTGTCGTGGAACTGGCGATCAGTCATCGTGCCACCATCGACAAGCTCGTGATGAAGCGCGCGGAACTGAAGCCCACCGAGCATATATGCAGCCTGATAGAGCGGCGCGTAATCGCCTGAGACTGAACGGCGTACCTCGCCCTCAGCGTTCGCTCGCTCGTGACCGACGCGATCGACGAGGAAGTCAATGCACTCTTGCGCCGTCATCTGTCCAAGTTGGTACTTCATTGAAAAGATGATGCGCGCGGCGCGATGGGTCCGCCAAAACAACATGCCCATCTTTTCTTCGGCGGTGCGGGGGAATCCCTTGTCCCACATCAGCATTTCCCAGTGCAGCGCCCATCCTTCGGTCCAGAACGGCGTACTGAAGAGGCCGCGATACGGCTTCCAACGCGATTCCGCGAACTGCTGAAGGTGATGCCCCGGCACCAGCTCGTGGAACACCGTGGCTCGCGCGAAGTGGCGGTTGTTGCCGCGAAGGCTCATAAGTTTGAGATCGTGCGCCATACTCGCAGCGGGAAACGAAACACTAATCACCTCGCCGCCTGTGAAGAACGGCGTCACCATCTGCCGCTGCGGCGACATCATTTCCATCCGCCACGTTTCCATTGCGAGCGGCGGCACGGTAACGAGTTCATTGGTCTTCAGAAATGCCGCTGCCTCAAGCGCGAGATCGCGAATGAGCGCCGGTTGCTCGCCTGGGCCCACGAAATCACGTTTCACTAGCTCGAGCGCCTTCTTCCAGTCGTCGCCGCAGTTCATCTCAGCGGCAGCCTGCTTCAGCTTCGTTTCGCACCACGCGAGTTCCCGCTCGCCGATCGCGATGATCTCCTCGGGCGTGTACGGAATCATTTCGAACCCAAGATCGGCGATGAGCGCATCGCGACCGATCGGTGTGCCGACGATGACGTCGGGTTTGTCCGGCGTCTGCCCGACACCGCGCTCGCGCAGTGACTTCGCGTACCCGTCGAGCGCCGAGTCGGCCTTCGCGTACGGCGCGTCAACCCACCATCCGAACTCGGGGTCGTAGCCTGATCGAAATGCCTGCCAGTTTCGTAACTCACGCCGAGATTCCTCAAGTGCAATGAGCCCTCGGCGACACACGCTCGGACTCGGTCGTGGATGCGTCTCGTCAGCGCGGTCGATCGCGTCGCGCAGCGCTCGATCGGCATCGTTCGCCTTCGCAGCGATCGCGATGAGGTCGTCCGCCGCCTTCGCTGGCGGGTACGGGGGAATTGCCTCGCGGGTCTCAGCGAGCGCGACAATGTCCATCGCGAACGGGAGAAGCGACGAGTACTCGACGAACGCGGCGGCCTCGGTGTCAAGGCGGTGGCGCTCATGGCGGATCTCGTTGCGAAGCAGAATCCAGTCCACTTGGGCGTCACGCGAGAGACTCTTCACATCAATCGGTGCGAGCGCTGCGAGCCAACCGTCGTAAAACTGCTCCATGCGTTCGCGCCGGCGTGGCGAAAGGTCGAGGGGATACTTGCGTAACAGTGCGCCGCGGTCGGCTTCGAATCGCTCGATGGCGATCACAAGCTCACTGCGCGGTTCGGCCAGCATCGAGCCCACATCGGGGCAGTCGTCGTCCGCGGTTCCAGCCGGGATCAACGGCTCGAAAAGCACCGGCATGGCACATGGAAGAATCAACCCGACGGCGAGAAACAGCGCGGTAGGCATACTCGCGCGGAGTCTAACACCACATCACGCCTCAACGATCACCTTGGCATCATCTTCTCGGAGCGCGTGACGCGAACATATCCCTTGCCGACGCTCCGTCGGCTCGTCCAGCGACACTCGTTGCTGAACGCCACCCTATCGACGTCAGGCCACGCCAGGCCGCGTCAGGAACCAACCCATGGACAAGCGAATCGCAGTCATCGTCACGCTCGCACTCGTCGCCTCAGGAACAACCTTCGGCTCTTGGGCGATCGGCCCGCAGACGAAGCCCGCAGCACCGGCCATTCCGGCGAAACCCGTCGCCGCACACAACGCCGAGGCGGAAGCCGATGAGGAAGACAAGGATGATGAAGAGGACGCCAAGGACGAGACGAAGGAAGAGACCATCAAACTCGCGGACGCCCCCGAAGCAGTTCGGAACGCCGTCGCCAAGCTCACGTCCGCGGACAAGGTGACCAAGGTCATCAAGGAGACGGACGAAGGCGTGACGGTGTTCGAGGTGGAATACACCGTCGAGAGTGCTGCTTGCTCGGCAGCCTTCTCAAGCGCGGGCGACGTACTCGAACTTGAGAAAGGCGTGAACGAATCGGCTGTGCCGGCTGCGATCATGGCGGCGCTCAAGAAGGAATTCCCCAAGGCGACCTTCAAGGACTTCAACAGCGTTCAGAAGTTCTACTACGAAGTGGATGTTGTCATCGACGGCAAGAAGCACGAGGTCAAGGTCGACGCCTCCGGCGAGATTGACGACGAGGAAGGCGACGAAGGCGGCGGCGACGAGGACGACGCGCCGGCGAAGGCCGCGAAGTAAACTTTAGGTAACTCACACACGCACCCATCGACGCGCCGCTGGCGAGAGCTGGCCGCGCGCATTTGCCTTGGAACGCCTCATTGTCCGCTCCGTGTCGTTCACGCGTTTGCGACGCCGGTCCACTCCAGCGTCACCGTAAACCGCGCGCTCTGACGCTCTTGGTTGAACGTCGCACCGAGCGCCGCCGCCGCCGCTGCAACGAGCGGCAGCCCGATGCCGAGATGGACGGTCTCACCTGCGTCGGGCGTGCGCACACGCTCGCTGGCTGTATTGACAAGTCGCCACACGATGCGCTCGCCCGAGCGGGAAACCTCGCTCGTGATGTCGCCGCCATCTGGCGTGTACTCCGCAGCGTTCGCCAGCAGATTTCCGGCGATGAGTGTGACCAGTGCGCGGTCAGTCTGAACCTCGGTGGTTGAACGCTTCTCAAACGTCGCCCGCACCCCGCGGGCCAGCGCCGGCGCCATTGCGCGATCCCACGCGTCGCGTACGACAATGGCGATGTCCACCGGTTCCAAGTTCGGCGGCTCTCGCCACGACGCGATACGCGCGAGTCGTAGCAACCCCTCGACGGACGATTGCATGCGTGTAGAAACATCGAACACTGATCGCAATGCTTGTTGGTACTCCGTCGCCGATCGCGCCCGCGACAGCGCCAGCTCGGTCACCGCACGTATTTCCGCAATCGGAGTGCGTAGTTCATGGGCCGCCGACGCGGTGAGACGTCGCTCGCGCTCAAAGGCGTCGTTGATCCGATCGAGCAAAGCGTTCGTTCTCATCGCGATCGGCTGTAGTTCGAGGGGCAATGCCCCTTCACTGACGCGCGAGGAGAGTCTCGACGCATCAATCGCTTCGACTTCCGCCGCAAGGGACGCAACCGGTCGTAACCCCCTCCGGAGCGCGAGGGCGACGCTGGCGACGACTCCACCAACAAGCAGCGCGCCACAGCCTAAAATCGCGAGATCAAGCGATCGCACCGTCGCGTCTAACTCGTCACGTTTCGCTGCGACAACGAGGACGAGGTTGGGTGCCGCAGGGGTCGTCGCGATCGGTTGATTCGCGCCAAAATCACCTTCGCCTTCGGGGTCTTCGCGCGGGGTGAATCGAACCGTAAGCGAGCGTCCGGCCTCACCGCTGGTAAGGATGACATCCCGCGCCGTCGGCAATTCCGCGGACGCTGGCTCAACCGGTTCCGAACCCAGCGAACGCGATCCACCTATCAGCTCACTGGTACCCGTAATCGGCTGTGCCCGCAGCTCAAACAGACCGAGTGAGCCTTCGTCGGCAATGTCTAACTCAACACGGCCGTGCTCAAACTTGGTGGCGTTCGTGATCGACCGGGCGCGAGCGACGAGGCCGTCGTCGAAACGTGCGATCAACGACGATTGGACGAAAACGTGCAGCCCGATCCCGACGACCACGATGAGCGGCAGAATCGCTGACAGGAGCGCAATCGTGAGCCGGCTGCGCAGACTGTTCAACGCCCTGCCCCCGAGGAGAGCACGTAGCCGACCTTGCGGCGCGTTCGAATGAGGTCGTGGCACCCAGCGGCATCGAGCTTCGCTCGCAGCGCGCAGATGGCAGAATCAATCGCATTGCTCATCACTTGCGAGCGCTCGTCGTAGACGTGATCCTCAAGTTCCATCCGTGTCACCGGCTTGCCAGCGCGGAGCGCGAGATACTCGAGCACTCTGTATTCACGCGGGGACAAGTCGAGCGTCGCGCGATCGTTTACCGTCGCCGTGCGCGTCACGGTGTCGATCGAGAGTGGACCGAAGCGCAGCGCCGACGAGCGTACGCCGTGCGGCCGCCGCACGAGCACTGCGACACGGGCCAAGAGCTCCGCGAGCGCGAACGGCTTCACGAGGTAATCGTCGGCACCAGAGCGCAGCCCAAGGACCCGATCGTCGATCGCGTCGCGCGCTGTGAGAACAAGTACCGGCGTCGCAATCCCCTTTTCGCGCATCCGCCTTAGCACCGTGAGTCCATCCATTTCCGGCAAGCCGAGGTCGAGTATCGCTACGTCGTACTCCGTCGTCTGCACGTAGATGAACCCCTGACGTCCATCCCCCACTGCATCGACGGCGTAGCCCGCCTCGCGCAGCGCCTGGGCGACGCTCTCGCGAATATTGGTGGAGTCTTCGACGATGAGGATGCGCACGGCTCAGGCATCATCGTGCCTCATCGTCGCCCGCGATAGATGATCGTTCGATGACGGCTAGGCTAAGTCAGCTCGAAAGCGCGACCGCTCCGAGTCGCTTCCTGAGCACCAGCATCAATGACTTCGGATCGAGGAAGGCTGGCGGCGGTCGGAAGAAGACCTCAGTAATGCCGTCATCGTCGGGTTGTCCGACAACGCGGACGGTGCCTTGGACGCCCGAGAACGCCGTTTCGAGATCGCGCGGCCGCGGCGTACGAAAGATGATGTCGGGGTCCTTCCGCACGATCGAACGCACGCCAATCGCCGTGGCGCGCAGTCGGAGATCAGCAAGTTCCACCAATGTCTGCACGGACACGGGCAACTCTCCGTATGCCCCCGCGAGGTCCTTCGCCACCCGCCCGAGCGCGTCGAGCGAGTCAGCTTGCCCAATGCGTCGGTAGGCCTCCATGCGGCGCTGATCGCTTGGGATGTAGCCCTTGAGAATCGCACCCGAGATACCAATATCGATCGAGGTATCGATCGGCGAGAGCTTCTTCACGTTCTTCAACTCGCCGACAGCGGCTTCCATGAGCGAGCAATACATGTCGTAGCCGACCGCAGCGATGTGCCCGGACTGCTCGGGTCCGAGGATGTTGCCAGCGCCGCGGATCTCAAGATCGCGCATCGCAATCTTGAACCCAGCGCCAAGCATGGAGTAATCCTCGATTGCCTTGAGCCGCTTCATTGCGTCTTCCGTAATCGAACGATTCTCGGGCAGGAGCAAATAGCAATACGCGCGGTGCTTCCACCGTCCGACGCGCCCGCGCAACTGATGAAGCTCGGCGAGACCGAACATGTGCGCGTTGTGGACGAACATCGTGTTCGCGGTTGGAATATCAAGGCCACTTTCGATGATCGTGGTTGACACCAAAACATCGGCCTTGCGCCGCATGAATGTCAGCATCACCTCTTCAAGTTCCTTCGCCGCCATTTGTCCATGCCCGACGACGATTCGCGCTTTTGGCACAAGCTGCTGAATACGGAACGCGACGTCATTGATGTCGTTAACGCGATTATGGACGAAGAACACCTGCCCCTCGCGCGCCAGCTCGCGCTCAAGCGCCTGCTGCACCCGCTTCGGGTTGAAGGGAATCACTTCCGTCACGATCGCGCGGCGGTCAAGCGGCGCTGTCGTCAAGCTCGAAATGTCGCGAATTCCTAGCATCGCCATATGGAGCGTGCGCGGAATGGGAGTCGCAGACAGCGTGAGCACGTCCGCTGTGAGCCGGAACTCAAGCAAGCGATTCTTATGTTCAACGCCGAAGCGTTGCTCTTCGTCGACAACCACCATGCCGAGATCGGCGAACTTGACGTCCTTGGAAAGAAGTCGGTGGGTTCCAATCAGGATGTCGACGCGCCCCCGCGCCGCTTCGTCCAGAATCGCGCGCGCTTCTGCGTCGGTCTTGAAGCGCGACAAGCTCTCAATGCGAAACGGATACGCGCGGAATCGCTCGCGAAACGTCCGCTCGTGCTGTTCTGCGAGCACCGTCGTCGGCACGAGCACGGCGACTTGCTTTCCGTACTCCACCGCCTTGAACGCAGCGCGGATTGCAACTTCGGTCTTGCCGAAACCGACATCGCCACAGATCAATCGATCCATCGGGCGCGGCCGCGTCATATCGCGCTTGGTCGAGTCGATGGCTGTCAACTGATCCTCAGTCTCGTCGTAGGGAAACTCCGCTTCGAACTCCTTTTGCCACGGAGTGTCGTCGGGAAAGCGAATGCCTGGACTCGCCTCTCGCGCGGCCTGTACGCGTATCAGTTCACCCGCGAGATCCTTGACTGCTTCCTTCACGCTCTCCCGAGCGTTTCTCCAGCGCTTGCCCCCTAACATCGAAAGGGTTGGCCGCGACGTCCCAGCGCCGATGTACTTCTGCACCAGCTCGATTTTCGTCATCGGAACGTGAAGTCGCGCGCCGCTATCGAATTCGAGCGTCAGGAACTCATCGTCACCTGCTGCGGGCGATTTCTTTCCGCTCGTCGAAGTTGGCACTCCTGACGGGTCGTTCTTCTGACCGCGCTGCGAGAGCTGCTGCAGTCCGATGAACTTCGCGATGCCGTGATCACGATGGACAACGTAATCGCCAGGCTCAAAGCCGACGAACGCGTCGCGCGCCTTCCCCCCACCAAGCCGCGCGGCACGGCGGCGCACCCCATAGCGATGAAGCAACTCATGTTGCGGAACGAAGGCGAGCGCGTCGCAATCCGCCCGTCCACCCTCACCGCCCCACACGAATCCGCGGTGCAGGTGTGCGTGCACGATCGTCGCTCGCGCTGCACCGGTGTGCTCGGCAAGAAGTTCTTGGGTGCGCTGCGCGTCGCCCGTCGTGTCGCAGAACACCGCGATTTCGTAGTGGCTACCAAGAAACGCGAGTTCGACGAACGCCTCTTTCACGTCTTCGGGGAATACCGGCAACGTCGACACCGGTAACTCGACGAGTCGTCCGCTCAGACTCGTCGCACTGAACTGGTTTACTTGGACCATCGCACGGCAGTGCTCGGTCAGCGCCTGGAGCACGCGCGGTGGGCCGAAAATGCCGCGACTATCGTGCACGCGCTCGTAGTAACCCCGCGCTTGCTCGACAATTTCGGAAAGTTCGGCGAGCACGCAAATCGTCGTTACGGGCAGGAGTTCCGCGAGCGTGCGCATGCCCCGGTCCACGGAATCCGACTGCACGCTGTCGACCGACGCGCTGACGAGCTCCGCGCTGTCGATTGCGCGATCGCTCGCCTGCGTCGCCAGATCGATCTCGAAGATGCGCTCGATTTCGTCGCCAAAGAAGTCGAGACGGATCGGCGCTTCCGCGCCGGGCACGAAGACGTCGACGATTCCGCCCCGCACCGCGAATTCACCGGGTGTTTCAATCGCATCGACGCGGCGGTAGCCTCCAGCGTCGAACCACGCCGCGAGCGCCCGGGGGTCGACACGATCACCCTTTCGAACCGTGCGGAGGACTCGCGCGATCGTCGTCGCATCGGGCACCCCCTGCATGAGTGCTGGCATGGGCGCCACGATGACTTCAGGAAGCGTTGCGTGCTCCATGAGTCGCCGCGCGAGCCCGAGTCGCGCCGCGACGATTTCGAGACTCGCCGCAGAGTCGCCCGGCAGCGCTTCGAGCGCTGGGAACGCGATCGCGTCGACGCCCGCGCCAGTGAGTTCAGCGATCGCCTCGTCGCAGTCGTCAAGATGCGCGACGACGAGTAACACGAGTGAAGGCGCAGTCGCCGCCGCGCCAAGTCGCGCGAGTGCGCCTGCGACGAGGGTCGTCGATGAACCGTGCGCACCGCGCGCCGTGATGTCGCCTCCGCGAGCCGCTTCATCGGCGAGCCGACGGACGGACGAATCGCGAATCAAGCGATCAAGCCACGCGGCGGCGCTCACTTTTCACTCGATCGGACCGCGAGCCCACATCGCACATGCGGAGCGATTTCCTCAAGCGTGGCCGGTCCAATACCGCGCACTCGGTCGAGGTCGCTCACACGGGTGAACGCGCCGCGCTTAACGCGATCTGCGACGATCTCCGCCGCCAATGCGGGGCCGACCCCCGGTAACAATTCGAGCTCGGCGCGCGACGCCGCGTTGAGGTCGATCGTGTGCGGCGTGAGGGTGACCGGTGGTCCGGGGAGCGGTCGGCTTGCGACGCTGATGGAAGCCCACACGGCCGCCACAATGCATGCGGTGGCAAGGACGAACGTACCCGCAAGTCGACGCGATGAGTCCATCTCATTTTCCCCCTGCCGACGATCCGTCGGCGGCGACTTCTTCCGCATCAACCGGCCGCGGACCGAGCGGCTTGCGGAACTTTCTTCGCAGCGCTGTCAGCTTCGCCAACACCGGCCGGGCAGCACCGGTCTCGTCGAATAGTCCGTAGCCCCGCGCGTCGGGCCCCGCCGCATCACTCGCTTCGCACCAGAACAGCGTGTCGATGAAGGGCTTTGAGAGCGCGACGCTCGCGACGCGGCCCGCCCACGAGCCCTGCGACTTCGGACTCCATCCCTCGCGCCACGAACCTCCTTGCGGATCGACATCCACGCACGGCACGCCGAACCCCGAAATGAGTACGCGCGCCTCGCGCCCGAGGAAGCGATCGAGCGCACAACTCACCTGGAAAAGATCGCGTGCCACTGCGCCAACTCTCCCACTCGTGAGTCGAAGGCCGATGGCGGAAAACGTGATCCCTTGTTGCTGCAAAATCTCGATGAATCGCCACGGGAGCACCGCTCCAGGGCGCCGCATAAATGATTCGGCGAATGGATCGACTAACTCAATGAGCGCGTGCGCTTTGCGATTCTGCTGCCGAATGAGTAGCGTCGTGCGCCGCGCGAGATCCACCATTTGTTCGACGGTCAGTTCGAAAAACGCGTTCGCGTGGAAGCCGCTCCCCACGTTCCAAATGCCGATCGCGCTGCCGTAGCGCAACGCGATCCGCTCGACGTGGTCGTAGGCTAGGTTGCGAAAGCTCTCGTAGTCGTGGCGAAAAACGCGCGCGTGGTCGGGAAGACACTCTTCGCGCAGATCCAGGAGCGGACCGGCCATGATTGGCTTCTTCTTCTCGACTGCCCACTTCACCCATCGATCGATGTTGCGGAAATCGGGCTTGCCTCGCTTTGCTTCGATTTCGCGCCAGTTGATCGTAATTTCGATGACATCGGCATCGCGCTCGAGGGCGGTGACGATCGCGGGTGTGAATGGTGTGGACGGTCGAACGACGACCCCGAGCGTCGTCGAGCTCGCCGGGCGCGTACCGAAGCGCCGATGCAGCAAGATCTCAGCGTGACTCATTGCGAGATGCTCGCTCGCTTCGATTGAGCGCTCGAGCGATTTACGCGACAGCCGTTCGCACTCGCGTTCGTCCTTCGCGAGGAGTGCCCGGGCAAAGATGCCGCGCGCTTCATCCCATAGTCGCATCGCGCCGCGCGCCAGCGCCGGATCCCACATTTGCCATTCCTCGCACTTCTGGATGAAGTGCTTGATCCGATGCCGCGCGAGTTCAAAGAGAAGCACGTATGGCTCATCGCGCGGCGGCAGAATGCAGGTTTGGAGCATGAGCGTGCCTGCATGTCCAGCTCGCATCGGCAGGATGAGCGAAGCGACTTCTTCGTCAACGAAAAAGCAGCGGACTATTTCGGCCTGCTCGGCCTGCTCGGCCTGCTCGGCCCGCTCGGCCCGCTCGGCCCGCTCGGCCCGCTTCGCTCCACTCACCGGCTTTTCAGGCTCGATCGTGACCTCGCCGCGCATCGGCTGATCGTCGGAACCAAACAGGTGCGCAGCCGCCCCGGCGCCCGGGCCAAGGGACCCGGGGTCGTAGACGCGAAAACGAAGGCTGGGCGGACCCGGAGGCACGCGTCGATCTCTCACAACGAGCAGGAGTTGCTCGCCAATATGTAGTCAGAACTTGAAAGCACGGGAAGCCCGAACGCCGTGCGGGGCGGTCGCGCATCCGAGGCGGGCAGTGTACCGCTGCATTGCGGAAGGTCATGCGGCGCTGGCGAATTTCTGGCGCCCGAAGCCTGCGGTCGTTCGGCGGATATCGTGCTGCCTCGATGTCCGATCATCCAATTTTTCGAACCGCCCTCCCTCTTCCTGATCGGCGCGAAGGCAAGGTCCGTGACCTCTACCGCGTGCCCGGTGCAACCGGCAAACCTGATCGAGTACTCGTGATCGCGTCGGACCGAATCAGCGCCTTCGACGTCGTCATGCCGACACCGATTCCCGGGAAGGGAAAGCTGCTCACCGCTCTCTCGCTTGGCTGGTTTCGATTCCTCCGCAAGCTCGCGCTGCTGCCCGATCACCTCGTCTCCACCGATCCTCGCGACGTGCCCGGTTTGAGCGACGACGACCGCGCGTTGATCGCGGGTCGCATGATGTTGTGTCGTCGCGCGAAAGTTGTTCCGATCGAATGCGTGGCGCGAGGCTATCTCGCAGGCAGCGGCTGGGCTGAGTATCAAGCGAGCGGAACGGTGTGCGGCATCGCCCTTCCGAAGGGACTGCGGCAATGCGAGAAGCTGCCCCAGCCCATCTTTACACCGGCGACTAAAGAAGAACAGGGTCACGACGAGAACATCAGCTTTGATCGCGCCGCGGCGCTCGTCGGCGGCGGCCTGATGGAGAGACTTCGCGCGTTGACCGTCGAGATCTACGCGGCCGCCGCGGAGCACGCGTGGAGTCAAGGGGTCATCCTCGCCGACACGAAGTTCGAGTTTGGCTTTGCGCAGAACGCCGACGGAACACCGAGCGAAGAGTTGTTGCTCGTCGACGAGGTGTTAACGCCTGACTCAAGCCGCTACTGGCCACGCGAGCACTACCAGCCCGGTCGCGATCAACCGAGCTACGACAAGCAGTACCTTCGCAACTATCTGCTCGAACTCGTCGCGGCAAAGCGTTGGGACAAGACGCCGCCGGGCCCTGAGATACCTGCGGACGTCGTGCAAAACACAATCGCGCGATATGAAGAAGCACGAAAGAAACTCGCGGTGGGCTGAACCTCGCCCCGTCGCCGCTAGCGGGGCGCGCGATGGTGCATTTTCACGATGAACTCGCTGTACGAACTGGCGCTACGACGCGCGTCACGCTACAGCGCGAGTGACAACGACATCGCTACGCGACCAGCGCTCGAAGCTCTCTTCCCAGCGCGCGTTCAAGCCCAACGCGGTCGCCGAGCCGAGCGGTTTCCTCCATCAGCGAATAGATAGTCGCTTCATCCATCCTCGCTCTTGGAGCCACTTCGCAGACAACGCCCCATGCTTCCGGCGTAACCGGCGCACCAGCGCCGAACGCGGCGCGGAAAACGGGCAACATGCCAATGAATGCGGGGAGCGCCGACAGCCAAAACGTAGGACGAATCTCTTCGTCGATTGCGGCAAACGCGAACTCGGCGAACAGCGCGATGGTCGAGCCGTCAGGACCACCCTGCGAAAGTGCGACGCCGCGCGCCGGCGCGGCAAAGCGTCGGATGTCGCGCTCAAGTTGCAGCGTTCCGGCAGCGAACGCGCCGCAGGCGAAGCGAACCCCGTCGGTACCGCCGTCGGGATACCACGCGACGATCGCTCGGTGCAGCACCTGGGCAATCGGCGCGATCCAGCGCTCACCAACGATCGCGCGACCGCCGAACCGAACGGCGTCGCCAGCCTCGCGCACTGCAGCCCGCACAATGGTGCTTGATGCGGCGAACTCCATGTGTCGCCTTGCCTCGGAGCGCGCCTCAAGCCAACGGGCGAGGTACGTCGCGGCTTCGACGCGAAGCGCGATCTCTGCGACTGTCGGCTCCCATGGGGCGAGCGGACGCCGCGATGGTGTCGACAGCATCTCCGGATGCGTGTTCGCATCGAGCGACCACCACATGCGCGCCGCGCGACCGCGCGGATCACTCTCCGGCAGTGCATCGAGTGAAGACGATTCTGCCAGTACGATCGCGCGGACGGCGCTCGCTCGCGGGTCTTCCCCCGCCACGGTGGAGTAGACGAACGACGCGCGTTCAACGCTGGCGTTGACGTCGATGGTCACACCCGCTCCAACCCGCACGCCGTGCGTCAATAGCAACCCGCACCAGCACCCGAAGCGCGTCAGCACTCCGTCGAGTTCCGCATCCGCTCGAACAACCAGGCGCTCCCCCGAACCGAGCGGCCCATGCTTGAAGACGAGTAAGCACGCGTCGCCGCCGGTGTGGTTCTCAACGTGGAGCGTCACGTCGTCGAGGTCACTTCGCGAAGCGTAAATGCGAAACACAGGTATCCGCGGAACGGCTTCCTCGGATGGTCGTACGACCAGTGCGTGAGTTGCCCGCCAGCACTGTCGTAGACATAACCGATGATCTGGTGAAACGTCGGCGTGATGCGCACCCAATGCACGGGCGACGTGTGCTCCAGATCAACCGTTCGGGCGGCTGGCGCAACCGCTCGCATCGACGCGGTCAACCGATCCGTCGCCGCTTGCACCGCCGCGGCCTGCGACGCCGCGCTCAGCACAAGATCGCCACGGAAACCCGCGAGAACATCGCTCGGTGTGCCGACCTTCGTAGAGAACTCAGCGTTGAGCGCCGGTTCTAACTCTCGTTCAACCTCCGCGAGCGCGACGAACTCATTGGAGGGAGCGCTACCGAGGGGTGCGCAGTTCAGATAGAGACGTCCATTCTCCAGCAGGTATGAGGGCATCAGTTACTCAAATCAGGGCACGCTGGGTCGCAGCGGGGTTGTTGAATTCGGCACGGATTTCGCGGGTAGAAGCTTGGCGGATGCTTGCGATTTAGCACAGCGAAAGCCGTCCGTTGTCGAAACGGTGCCGATGGGACAGGTCCAATCAGCGGTGAGGTCGTTCGACTCGATCGTATCGGCCCACGATCGCCCACGAAGGACGCCCTCGCGCGAAGCAACAATCACCGTCGCCGTCAATTCACGCACGTTGCCGAGCGCGTGCTGCATGCTCGCTTCCGGCACGAACGGATCGGGCGATTTCGCGTCGCGCGTCGACGCGATGTACTGCGACCGCGCGACATCGAAGCTCCGCGCCTGCGATGAGCGCAAGTCGGCAGCGGTCGACTCCAAATCCGCGAGGTTTGCCGGCGGTGCGCCGACCCATGGATAGCGCCGACCGTCGGGTCCGCGAGCTGCGGCTTCCCATTCAAACATGGTCGGCAGGCGCTTGCCCTTCCATCGTGCGTATGCCTCGGCATCTTCTATCGAGACACCGACGACCGGACGCTCAGCGAGCGCCGGATCGAGCGCCCCATCACGCCAGACGAGCGGCGCGGGGCGCCCGGACGCCGCGATAAACTCTGCGTACTCACGATTCGAGACTTCGTGGCGGTCCATCGTGAATGCCTTGAGCTCGACGGACTGCTTGTGCGTGCGCATCGCTTGATCGTCGTAACTGCCGAACTGGTACGCGCCGGCATCAACGAGGAACGTCCCGTTGGCACTCGCCTCAACCGTAGGGCGAAGGACACCAACGAGGTCCGTCGCGGCACTGAACGCATGCAGATCGGCGTCCGGATTCACCGCGCGGAGCGTGACGGTGTTCTCTGGTCCGGTGACGAAGAGGATCGCGTTCCACTCGACGAACGCAGTGCCGCCCGGTGCGACGAGCGTCACTCGATATTGACCTGGTTCGAGTCGAACCGGATCGAGCGGCGTTACTCCGAGCGATTCCGGAGCACTCGGCAACTGGAATGTCTTCTGGTCGACGAGTTCCACAAAAACCGCGGAGTTGTCGGCCGGGGCGATGATGTGAATCCACGAGGAATTTGCGTCGCGGTACGCGGAAACGGTCCAAGCGAGTCCGCCGGAGACCGCGACAAGTCCAGTCGCAATCGCCATTCCAACGCCGCGGCGGTGCGCTCGCGCCCATCGCCGCGCTCGCCGCGCGAGCCCCGGTGGCTGCGCCAAGATCGGTCGGCCGCTGAGCCAGCAGCGAAGATCAGCTGCCATGTGCGCCGCGGTCTGGTAGCGCCGCGCCGGTTCTTTTTCGAGAGCCTTCTGGCAGATGGTTTCAATGTCCTTTGCCAGTGTGGGATCGAGTGTCCGCAGCCGGAGCGGATCGGTCGATGCGACCGCGCGAAGCACCTCGCTCACATCGCGGCCATCGAACGGACGACGAAGTGAGATCGCCTCGTAAAGAACGACGCCAAGCGAGAACACGTCGCTGCGCTGATCGATCACCGTGCTCGATGTCGACGCTTGCTCAGGACTCATGTAGTGGCAGGTACCCAGAATGGACGTGGGCTCAAATCCCTTGGAGGAATCAGGGATCCGTTTCGCGATGCCGAAGTCAGTCAGCCGCGGCCCTCGCTCGATGTCGAGCAGGATGTTCGATGGCTTAACATCGCGATGCACAATGCCCGCGCGATGACAGCACTCGAGCCCCTCCGCTATCGTCGCGACGATTTCAGTAACGCGTCGATACCACGCGGTGACGTTGTTCGTTCGGCCATTCGACGCGGCGGCCAAGGCACGCCGTCCACGTTCACCTTCGAAGACCTTGGACAACGTCGGTCCATCGACGAACTCGCTCACGATGTAGTGTCGATCACCGTCGACTGCGAGTCGAAATACTGGAACGATGCTCGGGTGCGCGACATTCGCAGCAGCTCGGGCCTCTTGCCGGAAGCGCGCGAGTGCGTCTTCGGACGCGAGGAGATGCGGTGCGAGGACCTTCAGCGCGACCTGACGGTCGAGCACCGTGTCCTCGGCGAGATACACCGATCCCATTCCACCGACGCCTATGCGCCGCAGAATGATGAATTCGCCGATCCGTTCGGGCATGCCTTCCGGAAGTCCATTGCTTGGCCGACCGCTGTCGCTACCACGCCCGGAGTCACGAGTCTCCGAGTCACTCGCCCCCGAGTCGAGGGGCCGTTCGGCTCGACGAAGAAAAAGCCCGTCCCCCGCCTCGGCGTAGTGCCGAAGCAGCGCGTCAATGCGGAGGCGGAACGAATCGTCCGCGCTCAAAGCGCGAAGGTATCGCTCCCGCTCCGCACCCTCGAGTGCCAGCGCCGCCGCGAAGACTTCCTTTTCGTGGAGCGTTTGCTGCACGATTCGATCTCCTGTGGTTGCCACGCCCATCTGGCGCAGTCTCCAAACATCTAATACCGCGGTTCAGCCTTGAACTTGCGCGCAAAAACTGGGGAATCTCCGGAAAGTGCAACGAGAGTCACGACGGGCTTCCGCGACTGAGTCGCTCATGAAGCCAGGCTTTCGCGTAGTCCCAATGGCGCCGTACCATGGCGAAGGACACACCCATCAACTCTTCGCATTGCTCCAAGGTTCTCCCCGCAAAGAACCGGAGTTGGACGACTTGGGCCGCCTGGGCATCGACGCCACGCAGTTCCTCGATCGCCTCATGCACAGCGAGGAGATCGAGGCGGACCATCTGTCCGTCGGTCGCGAACTCAACGAGCGGCACGCGTTGATGACCGCCACCTCGGCGAAGTGCGTTTTCGGCACGAATGTGCTCGACTAGCACGTCGTGCATGGCCCGTGAGAGCAAGAAGAAAAAGTGCTTGCGGTCTTCGGCGTCGAGTTGCCCTTTGCCGAGCAACCGCTCGCACGCGGAATGCACCAGCGCAGTGCCCTCGATCGTGCCCGACCGACCGAGGTTCGAGAGCTGCGAGTGAGCGAGCCGCCTGAGGTCGTCGTAGACGGCATCAAACAGTCGGTCTCGCGCCCCGAGCTCGCCCTCACGGGTCTCGCGAAGCAAAATCGTGATAGTGCCAGCGAGTCCAACACTGCCACCCATCTGATCCGAAGCCTCCATGGCAAGGCAGCGTACGGGCAGCAGCGAAGTCTCTTGAAAAGAAATCCACGGTTTGCCAGCACCAAAGCGCAGTCGCGGACGCCGTTCTCGGTGGTGGTCTGCGCGGCTCGCTCCGAATCAGAGAGGCACGGACGCCCGCGCTGGCCACACGCTTGGGCGGCCGATCGGCGGCGCTCTCGCGTAGACGGACTGGATCGTCCAAGGCCAACGTTCGGGTAGAGGTCCCGCCCGTTCGCGCCGACGAGCGGGCGAGGGCCATTCCGTCGAGGTCGAGAGGAGCTTCGGCGGATTGCGGGTTCAAACGAGCGGGAAGCTGGCCCGCAGCGGGGCGGAGGTCGAACGGAAAGGGGACCGGTTCGAGCGAATTTCTGAACCCTTCGGGACCGAACGTGGGAAGGGAACACGCGTTCGGAAGCCCCCTCTAGGAGCGATGTTCGTTTGCGCCGCGGGGGCGGCACGAGCGGAAGCGCCAAAGGGGTTCTCGTGGGAATGGGGCGCGAACGCGGATTTCGTGTCGGACAGCGCCGCACGGCCTTGAGAGGAGGCTGCCGGGCACCAGACTCGTCCCGCGCTTCGCGCCCCTGCCCTGCGCGTGCATTCCACCTCGCGCTGCGCCGCCGATGTCGACGCAAGCTCGCGCATCGCCTAACAAGTACTTACCGTCCAGCTTAGCTCGCTGCTTCGACGCAGTTGCGCAGCAGCATCGTCACCGTGAGTGGCCCGACGCCTCCGGGTACCGGCGAGAGGAATCCGGCGACGCGCCGCACTTCGTCGAACGCGACGTCACCAACGGTGATCGACTTGCCGTCGGGCAACTTCAGTCGATTGATGCCGACATCAACGACGACAGCGCCGGGCTTCACCATGTCCGCACGAATGAGCCCAGGTACACCGGCCGCGGCGACGAGTACATCAGCACTGCGCGTGAGTTCGGCGAGGTCGCGCGTGTACTTGTTGCAGGAAATGACCGTGGCTTCGGAACGCATCAAGAGAACCGCAATCGGCTTCCCCACGATGTTGCTCGCGCCGACGATCACGCACCGCGCGCCGCGCAGCGGAGTCTGGGTCCACTCGATCATCTCCAGCGTCGCGAGCGCGGTGCACGGAACGAGACTGCGGCGTCCGTACACGACGTTCCCGATGTTCGCGGGGTTGACCCCTTCGACATCCTTTTCCGGCGCAATCAACGACTGCACACGCTCGGTGTCCACGTCGGGTGGGAGCGGCAGGTGGAGCATGAGCGCTCGCACCGCCTCGTTTACGTTGAGGAGCAGCACTCGCCCAGCGATCTCGTCGAACCCCGAGCCCGTCGGAAGCCGATGCAGCACGTATTCGATTCCCACTTGCTCGCACGTCTTGGCTTGGTTGTCGGCGTAGATCGACGCAGATCGATCGTCGCCGACCAGAATGGTGTCGAGACGAACCGGTCGAGCTTCCGCTTGAACGCGTGCGGCCAAACCCCGGCGAATCTCTTCGGAGAGCTTCTTGCCGTCGATGAGGACGGCCTCGGACGCGGATGAGTCAGGCATCGCGGGCAGTCTACGGAACTCAAGAAGGGTGCGTGGGTACACTCGGCTTCGCGGATTGGCCGCACATCTTGTAGTCAGCCACGCCTAGGAGACCCGCATGAACAGAGTGACGCTTTGCCTCGCTACCCTGCCGTTCTTTGTTGCGAGTTCGGTCGCGCTTGCTCAACAGCCCGCCGATACGAAGGAGAAACCGCAGGTCGTTCCCGCGACGCCCGCCAAGCCCGCCGTTCCTAAGGACGGGACGCCTGTAGCCGATGTGAAGCCGCTGACGATCGGCGACGCCGCTCCTGCTTACGACATTGCGGAGTGGGTGCAAGGCAACAAGGTCGCAGCGTTCGAGCCGGGCAAGGTCACTGTTCTGGAGTTCTGGGCCACCTGGTGCGGCCCCTGCAAGACGAGCATCCCGCATCTGAGCGAGATGAACGATCGCTTCAAGGACTATGGCGTCACGTTCATCGGCGTCAGCGACGAACCGCTCGACACGGTGAAGGGCTTCCTCGCGAAGGACGAATGGAAGTCAAAGATGCGCTACACCGTCGCGACCGACCCCGACCGGTCGACCTATGTGTCGTACATGAAGGGCGCAAGCCAGGGCGGCATTCCTACCGCGTTCGTGATCGGCAAGACAGGGAAGATCGAATGGATCGGTCACCCGATGAGCCAACTGGACGAGGTCATCGAGCAAGTCAACAAGGGAACGTGGGACTCGGCTGTATACAAGAAGAAGTTTGACGCCGATGTGGCCGGCGAGAAGGCGCAGCGCGCCGCGATGGGCGAACTTCGTGAAGCACAGCAGAAGGGCGACTGGGACAGGGTCATCAAAATCTACGACGGCATGCTCGCCGCGAACCCTGACAGCGCCGGCGTCTCCATGCAGAAGATGAAGGTGCTGCTCACGAAGGCGAACCGGCCGACCGAGGGCTACGCGATCGCGAAGGAACTCGCAGCAAAGAACGAATCAAACGCTGCGATGCTTAACGAGCTGGCGTGGACGATCATCGACACGCCCGGCATCGAACCGCGCGATACAGCTCTCGCACTCGATATCGCGACGAAGGCCGTGGCCGCAGGCGACGCCAAGGACGGCGCGATCATCGACACGCTCGCTCGCTGCTACTGGGAGAAGGGCGACAAGGCGAAGGCCATCGAATTGCAGAAGAAAGCGTGCGAACTCGTGAAGGACGGCCCGATGGCCGAGAGCATGAAGGCAACGCTCGCGAAATATGAAGGCGGGACGACGGGCACCGCGAAGTAATACGACTTCGACGACGCGCTCAGCATCGACTAACAAAGGGCCCGCGACGATCGTCGCGGGCCTTTTCGTTGGACGCGGAACATCGATCGTCGCTGCGGTGAAACTGCAGTGAACATGGAGTCCATCTCACCGGCTGCAAGTGTGGAGCAAGAGAAACTACTGAAACTACTGGTCACACAGGTTCAGCTGTTCCGCGCGTTTTGGCGACTACCGTACTACCCCTGCCACGTGAGGTCCGCAGCGCGAGCGCAACGACAACGGCGGTCGCTTGGTATGGCTCCAAGCGACCGCCGTGTGTGTGAGGCAGCGGCTCTCTCTCTTCTCACCGAGCGGATCGCGTGACGTGACCCACTAACAACCGCCCCACATGCCGATGAGGATCGCCAAGTCGCCTGCATCGACGAAGCCTGAGCCATCGAGGTCGAGTGCCGGATCACTCGAACCCCATGCTCCGAGGAGTGTGCCAAGATCCTGTCCGCTCACTGAGCCGTCTTCGTTCAGGTCGCTGACGCAGGGCACCCCGACCGCGCTCACGACGAACTGGCTGACGGGCGTCGGAGTGCGGGCGACGATCGCTGCCGGGTCGGCGAGCAGATCCGCAAACGTGTACGGTTCGATGCCGTAGGTCGTCACGGTGAGTTGCTTGCTCCCGGGTGTTACGTCAAACTCGGTCCATCCGAAGACATGCGTGGCGATCGGCCCGCCGAGCACGAATGATGCCTGAATCGCGCTTCCTTCAAGCCCAAGCGGGTCGTAGCCGAGAGCTAACAGTTGCGTGTTGACGATCGCACCGATGACTGCGTCTTGAACGAACGTCGGTGCGGCAAGGTACTGGAGGTAGTCCGCTTCACTGACCAGCCCTAACGCGAACGCGAGGCCCATCACCGTCGGTCCGAAGGGAGCGTCGAAAGCCACGGAGCCGGTTGAGATCTCCCACGTATCGGTCGCGATCTGGGGCTGCCCCGGTCCGAATTGATAGCTCACGTTGTTCACCAGCGTGCCGTGAATGTCGGCCGCCACGAAGACGACGTTCTCGATGTTCGCCGAGTCGATGAAAGCGAGCAGCTCCGTTCGTTCGGCTGCGTATCCCTCGAACCGATCGCCTGCGCCGACCACGCCGAGATTCTGAATGGGTTCCGGCACCAGCACGAATTTCCACGTGACTCCGGCTGCTTGGGCCGCGAGAAGATCTGACTTGAGCTGTTGCAGTTGAGGCTTGCCGAGCATCGTCCGCGTCGGGTTGAACGATTGCACCAAGAAGGCAAACACCGACGCCGGATCCAAAGGGTTCGCGGAGGGCAGTGCCGGGTCGCGGAAGCTGCGGGCGTCGAGCACGAACACCGCTGCGTCTTTGCCGTGCGTCTGAGCGCGGTAGAGCTTCGGTCGCCCATCGACGCGCGGATCGCCGGTGCCCTGCCAGACCTGCGGATCAAGCGGATTCCACTCGTTGAACGCCGTCAGTCCCGCCACGTACAGCGGCGATTCGTTCACCCGAATCTGGCGTGACAGCGCCGAAGCGCGAACATCGGCGTACGAGACATACTTGAACGAGCGTGCGACGTTGACGATCTCGCCGTCGTCCTCTTCGAGCACAGAAGGCAGATCATTGCCGTCTTGCACGACGAGCAGGCCTCCTGGCCACGCACCGCCAAAGGTGTACGTCGAAACGGCCGCCCCGTCGCACTCTTCAACCGCGTCGACAGCGCCGCCGCCGATAGCGAATCGGCCAACCTTCTCGTTCGTCATACGGTCGTAGATGGCGAACGTCGAGTCACCTTGGCTGGAGACAACCAAGTCGCCGGAACCGCTGCCGAAATCGGCAAGGGTCAGCCCTTCGACGTCGGCAGTGAGCCAGGTGCCGGGGCGGGCGAGGCCGCCGAAATCACGAACTCGATCAACGAGCACCGGAAAATCCGCCGAGGCCGGATCGGCGGAGACTCGCCAGAAGCCGACTTGCTCTTGCCCCAAGTATGCAACATCGTGAAAGGCATCAACGACGATGCCTTCGACTTGCGGATTCTCCGGCACCCAACCGTCGAAGTCCGCCGGAAGGACAATGTCGCGCACCGACACCCAGCCGACGGTCGCACCAAGAGCCACGATCTCCAGTTGGCGAACGATCGGCGTGCTGCGACGACTCACGAAGGCGTAGGCCTTGCCATCGGAACGCGTCACGGTTCCGACCCCGTATGCGGTCTCCTGCTCGCCCACGTCCTGTTCGGGAAAGACCCGCGGCAACCCAGGCGCCGTCACGTCCGTCACCGTTCCTGAACTCGGATCGATCCGGAAGAAGACCATGAGGTCGTTGCGACGATCACTTACCACGGCGAGGTCGGCTGCTCTGCCGCCTAACATTACGCCGGTGAGGATGTCAACGTTGTTGTAGCGGATCGAACTCGGTGCAACGGCCTGAATGAGATTGCCGCTGAGGTCGTATACCCGCAATCCGCCGTTCTTGGCGACGGCTATCACGCGGCTCAGCGACGCGTCGGTCGGATGCACCCAGATGGCCGGATCGTCGGCGTCCGCTTCGCCCCCTCGATCGTTGTCGAGGAGCTGAGGCGTCTCGAGCGCAGCCGGCACGGCTCGGTAAATCGGATCCGTGGTGAAGTCGCCACCCGAGAAATCGTTCGTTACCTCATGGTCGTCGATGGTGGCCAACGACGGCGTGGTCTTCGCTAGGTCTCCCCAGGCGTCGAGTCCGTAGCGAGGCGAGTACACCTCGCGATGCTTGAGCCCGTATTCATCGAGCGAAAAGCACTGCGGCATGAAGACGTCGGGCGACGCATAGTCCGCGTAGATCGTGTCGCCGAGGCGGACGAAGAGATCGAGGCCGCGCTCATCGGCGTTGGCAACGGCGGGGTACGGCGCCAGCTCGCCGCGCCAATCGCCGGATACGCCAAGGCGAAATCCAGGTCGACCGGTTGGGCGCAACGTCGCGAACGAGGAGAGCGGCGACGCGTCGTCGATGGACGTCGCGCGTACGACGTACGCGGTTCCGGGAAGCAGGCCGAAGAGGACGCCTTTTGCTGGCGAATTTGGCGAAGGCGACGTTGCCCGCGCCGAGCCGATCACGACATTCGGCTGCGCGGCGAGTGCCCATTCGAAGGTGACCGCGGCGGCCCCATCGACCGTTACGACAGCCGATGACGTCGTGAGGTCACCGACCTGAACCGGTGGCAGCGCGGCGACAACGCGGCTGGCTGCCGCTGAAAGGCCGAACGCAAGAGCGACGCGAGTACGAAAGTGACGATCGTGGGACATGCGAACCTCCGAGCGGAAGGTTCGCTTCACCATGTTTCGATCGTTTGAGAGCCGCGCGCACTTCGAATGAGGAATCTGTGAGCCTCGCACATGGATACCGATGCGGCGATCTCGCTGCGGTCGCAACCGTGGGCGCGAATTCGGCCCGTCCGTGACCGCGCACATGTTAGCTTCGGACGTAGCGATCAATCGCCTCCTTCGCGACACGCTCGCGCAGCAACCGTTCGCCAGCGAACGACTGCGCCTGCCGCATTCGCGCGGCCCAGAGTCGTACGACAGCGGGCCAGGCAGTCGCGGCGACGGGCACCAGCACTTGCCAGGGGAAGCGGCTGGGAAACGATGTGGTGCCGATGAGAACCGCGATCAGCGCGACGCCGACGAGAAGGATCTGCACCCACGCTGCGCTTTCGATGTCGAGGTCCGGGAGGTCCGAGCCGGCGCCGTCCGCCCGCGAACGGGCACCGCGTTCTGAGTCGGAGCGCCGGGTCTCGGACGCAGCGGCCACCAGTGAGGCAATCGGTCCTAAGCGGTCGGAGATTGCCGCAAGCCCCTCGTGCAGCATCCTGATCGCTCGAATGAGCTGCACGCCGCCGACTGTCATCGCGCACGCGCCCAGAGCGGCGGCGAGCCGCGGCCATTCGAGCGTGCCCACCGAGACATCGACGGCCAGTGACGCCCCCGCGGCGACAGCGGCGATGCCGACGACGAACGTAGATGCGGCAACCTGCGGAATCGGGCGGAATCGCTGCTCCGTGTCAGCCGCGTTCTGCGGCACAAACGACGGCTCGATGCGGCGAAGTGTGGACGTGGTGGTGCTGTTCAAGCTGTTCATGCTGTTCATGCTGTTCATGGCGATCCTCTTGATGGCGGCGGCAAGGCAGCCTGAAGAGCACCCCGAACGAACCACGCAACTGGTAAGGAGCCCGACGTCAAAAGACGGAGTACCGCCAAGGGTTGGCCGGAGCAGCCTGCGGCCGACGTGCTCCCGCGGCAACGGTCGGGTTGAGCATTTGGCGTACCCGATCAGGACGCTGTCCCGCGGCTTGAGCCATCGGCGAACTCGCCAGCGCGGGTTGGGATGGCCGAGGGGCGATGCAGCGGGCGAGTGCGGGTATGGGTGAGGCCGCTCCCGTTCGCTCGTTATGCAGCTCGTTTCGCAGCCTATTTCGGGTCGAGGCAATGTCGTCGCGTCTCACAACTCGGTACTCTTCTTGCGGTTAGCCGGTTCCAGCGGAAATAGGCTGCGGTGTTAGGCTGACCAGCCTAATGCGGCGGATACACCCGCTCGGTGCGGGTTAATTACTAGTGAGGCAGCCAAAGCCGCTGCTGCGTGGGGAACGCATCGTGGACACACCTTTGCGCCTGCCCCGCCAACTCTAGATGCGGCCTCAAGGCGCACGACGCTCCTCGGACTGACGTTTTGGTCGAGCATTCAGCGCGCAAGCGCTGACCGCTGAGCTGCATTCGAGTGGGTGTGGCCGTTGTGTCTTCGTGTCCACCGTTTCGGGGACCGTCGGGCGCACCCCCACCACCACGGCTGCGCTTCGCTACGCCGCGGTCCTCCGCCCCCCAACGAGACGTTGGGGGAGGATGCGGCGGCGGCGTACGGCCTGTGTGTTAGTCCGCTTGCATGCTCCCCCAATGCTCTGCATTGGGGGAGGGGGACCATCGCGCCTCGCGATGGTGGGCGGGGGGACGTCAGTCGGGCGCACCCCCTCCACCACGGCTGCGCTTCGCTACGCGGGTACGTTCCGGTCACATGGGTAACACTTTTGTCCGGGCACATGGATGACAGGCGCACGGCCGCAGCCGATCCTCTCGGCATGCCGCGGAAGGAAGCATGTGCCGTGTCCGAACGCAATCGTCTGGTGGATCTGGAGGTCGATCATGCCGCGTCGGTCGCCGGGGCGTCGCGTCTCGTTGGCGTCTCGCGCAAGCGCGCATACAAGTGGCTGTCTCGCTTCCGCGAGGGCAGATGCGCGGCGCTCGCGGAGAAGAGCCGGGTTCGCCTCGCGGGACCATTCTGGACAGCACCCATGCGCCCACCCGCCAGTTCTAGATGCAGCCTCAAGGCGCACGACGCCCCTCGGACTGACGTCTCATTCAACCGTTCAGCAGTAGACGCCGCTTGCGCTTCATGTGGGACTTGATCCAGACCGCAAGCTTCGGCTCGGAGAGATCGCCTGCCGCGAGAGCCACGATGGTCGCGACCACTTCCGCTTCGGGTCCGACGAAATCGAATCCGTTGAGCCCGAGGAACGCGATCATCATCAGGAGTGCCGTCCGCTTGTTGCCGTCGCTGAACGGATGGTTCTTGGCGATGCCGAACCCGTACGCCGCAGCAAGCGCCGCGAGGTCCGTCTCGCCGTCATAGCCCCACTTGTTTCGCGGTTTCCCGAGCGCCGACTCCAGCGCTGACTCATCGCGGAGCCTCTGCAGTCCGCCGTGGCTGGCGAGCTGCTCCGCATGGATCACCTCGACGGCAACGCGCGGCACCCACCTGGGTTCCTTGGTCCTCATGGGAGAGTCCTTACTTTGCGAGTTCGCGGAGGGCGTGGCGGTACTTCTTCCCGGCCTTGGCGGCGATGGCGATCGCCTCCTCAGTGTCCGGATCGAAGGGGGTCAGCAATATCCCGTTGGCGGTCTCGACGGCGAGCAGCTGGTCGCCCGCCGCCATCTGGAGCCGTTCGGTCATGGCATTCGACAGAGACCAATGTCCAGAATGCGGGTGCGAGCGCATGCGTCCGGATGGACCCGGCGACTCAGACGCAGCGGCGTGATCGCATGACCGGTTGTAGCCCCAATCGTCGGAGTCATGGTTTGGCCGCCCCCTTTCAAGTCGGTTCGCCGTACGCCCAACCGCCAGGTGCATCGGAAGACCCGCTCGGACAGCCCCGCCAGAGCAGCGCGCGGAACGCTGGCTAACAATGCGCGGATATTGACACGCGGCGTGCGTGCGTTCTGATCGTCGGGCGGTCCAACGGGTGTGTCCATTGTCTCGGTTCCGCTTCGACGGTCCGAAAAGCAGCAGCTTCGTCGAACTGTTAGCCGACGAAGCACGCCCTGATCAGTCACTTGTTCACCCCAGCTCGACGTCGACCTGGTGCGGCGCGCGATCATCGATGAGCGTCACCGATCGGCTTGGCTGTTCGACGCCGTCCGTGCGTACGCGCGTCACGGTGAGTCCGGCGCCCGCTCGACGAATGCTGATCGAATAGACCGTCTCTCGATAGCGATACTGCACCTTGAAGCCGGTCCAGTCGCGAGGCAGAACCGGCTCGAAGCGAAGCTGATCGACCTCGAGCCGTAGCCCGAGCAGCGACTCGCTGATGAGGCGATACATCAGGCCCGCCGAACCGGTGTACCAAGTCCAACCACCGCGGCGCGTATGCGGCGGCGCGGTGTAGATGTCCGCAGCAACGACGTACGGCTCAACGCGATACGTCGCGATACTCGCTGGCGAGCTTCCGAGCGCGATCGGGTTGATGAGCGCCAGAAGTTGCCAGGCGCGGTCCGCGTCACCGAGCGCCGCGGTCGCCATCACGGTCCAGATCGCCGCGTGGTTGTACTGACCGCCGTTCTCGCGGACCCCGGGAACATAGCCCTTGATGTAACCAGGATTCAGTGCGCCGTGGTCGAACGGCGGGTCGAGCAGTCGGAGACCGCGGCCTTCGTTGCCGACGAGCCGCGAATACACGCTCTCCATCGCCATCAGGGCTCGTTCGCGCGGCGCGGCACCGGAGAGTACCGCCCAACTCTGCGGCACGGCGTCAATCTGACATTCGATGTTGGCGGCGGAGCCTAACAGATCACCGTTGTCAAAGTATGCGCGCCGATACCACTCGCCGTCCCAACCATGCGTCTCGATGGCCTGACGAAGGCGATCTGCTTCCAAGAGGAATCGTGTTGCCGTCGCGTCATCGCCGCGCGCGCGGGCGAGATCGGCGAACTGCACAAGCACATGAAAAAGAAAGAAACCAAGCCAGACGCTTTCGCCCTTGCCGTGCTCGCCGACCAGATTCATGCCGTCGTTCCAATCGCCCGAGCCCATCAGCGGAAGGCCGTGCTCGCCGAAGCGAAGACCGTGGTCGATCGCGGCGATGCAGTGCTCGTACAGCGTGCCCGATTGCCCGTCGACCTGCGGCAAGTCGAAGTGCGCGTCCTCCTCCGGCCGCAACGCTCGTCCTCGGAGAAACGGCGCGCGAACGTCGAGAACGCCGGTGTCTCCGCTCATGGCAACGTAGCGACAGGTCGCAGCGGCCAGCCAGAGAAAATCGTCGGAGATGTGCGTGCGCACGCCGCGTCCGGTGGGGGGGTGCCACCAGTGTTGCGCGTCGCCCTCCGTGAATTGACGCGCTGCGCAGCGCAGCAGGTGATCACGACACAAGAGCGGCTCGGCGTGCATCAATGCCATCGAATCTTGCAACTGATCGCGGAATCCAAATGCGCCGCCCGACTGATAGAAACCGGTGCGTCCCCACATGCGACAAGAGAGCGTCTGATAGAGCAGCCAGCCGTTCGCCATCACGTTGATCGCCGGGTCCGGCGTTTCGAACTGCACCGCGCCGAGCGTCCGCGTCCAGTAGGTGCCGACGGCTTCCAGTGCGCGCTGCGCGCTGGCCGGGCTGCGGAACCGTCGCAGGATGCGTCGCGCCTCGTCCTCGTTCGCGCTCGATCCGATTACGAAGATGATCTCCCGCTCCTCGCCCTCCTCGAGCGCGAACTGGGTTTGCATCGCCGCACACGGGTCGAGTCCGGCGCCGACGCGCCCCGACAATCGCACGCGCCGCAGCGCCGCGGGGTTCGCAGGACTTCCGTTCCTGCCAAGGAACTCGGTGCGATCGGCGGTGACTGTGTGAGCGGCGTCGCTGCAGTCGGCGAACACGAGTCGATCCGCGAAGTCCGCATTGAAGCGATTGCGGGCGAAGATTGCGCCGGTCGTGGGATCCAGTTCCGTCACCACGTGCATGAGCGTCTTCGAGCGAAGTTCACCGAGCACGAGTTCCCAGTAGCCAGTCGCCGAAAGTTGACGACGCCGACCGGAGTCATTCGTGACGCGAAGCCTAGCAATCTTGACCGGGGCATCGACGGCTACGAAGAGGCATAGCTCCGTGACGATTCCATCGTTCATATGCTCGAACACGCTGTATCCGAAACCGTGTCGAATGGTGAACGGACCCGAGCCCTGCGAGGAGCTCTGAGGCAGCGGCGTCGGCGTCCACACCCGCCCCGTCTCTTCGTCGCGCATGTACATCGCTTCGCCGCTCACGTCGGTGACTGGATCGTTGCTCCACGGTGTTAGGCGAAACTCGTGGCTATTATTCCACCACGTGTAGGCGCCACCGCTCTCAGAGACGACCGTGCCGAACTCGGCGTTGGCGATGACGTTCACCCACGGCGCCGGCGTGTGTTGCCCCTGCCGCAAACGAATAATGTATTCGCGGCCGTCGGTGCTGAAGCCGCCGAGTCCATTTGCGAAGATCAGCTCGTCGTCGGAAAGCTCAGTCGATCGCGATGGTTCGCGCCGCGTCCGCGACGGCACGAGCGCTGGGATGAACGATTCTGATCGATCG